>Ga0181588_10000016_pt1 | contig 125912 bp, 82 predicted proteins | sample 071ome_26_FD_148607 | JGI IMG/M metagenome (GOLD analysis project Ga0181588, IMG submission 148607) | Coastal salt marsh microbial communities from the Groves Creek Marsh, Skidaway Island, Georgia - 071409BT metaG (spades assembly) | ecosystem: Environmental > Aquatic > Marine > Intertidal...
TTTGCAAAACGCGTCCCGCAATCAGCGACGCGCGTCCGGACGACGAGACGAAGGGCGAAAGACGAACGATGAGCGCTGATAAACGCGCGGTGCGAAGGCGCGTGGGCGCGAAGGCGCGAACGGCGTCGATGGCGCTCGCGTGCGTCGGTGTTCTCGCGAACGTAATCGCGGTGGTGCGGGCGGACAGTGTCATCGACTCTGCCGCGTCAGCGGCATCCATCGCGTCGCTCGGTGGTGACTGCAGCTTTGGCTCGGCGCCCTCGGGATGCTTGGTCGCGGAAAGCGGAGCGCCGGATTCGTGCTCGTATGAAACGTCGTGCACGCTGAGTCCGATTTGCGGCACGTTGAGCGGCGGGCTCTCCGTCAACTCTGGCCCGGCGACCGTGTGCGACTCGACGACGGCGTGTACGCCGGCGATTCCCAAAAAGTGCACTGGTGGTGGCCAGAAATGCACCGGAGGAGGGATATGCTACTCGTGGAGCTGGAAAGGCAAGTGTAAAAAGAGGACGTCACCCGTGTGCACGTCGATCCCGGAAGTGTGCACGCCGGCGGTACCGGAAAAATGCGTCACGACGCCGACAAAGTGGAAGAAGACGTGTACAAAGTTACATCCGAATCCTCCGACGGGTAAGTGCACCGCGTGTGCGCCAGGCTGTAAGCGCTCTTCTGACCGCAAGAGCTGCGATTGCGAGTTCTATGAGAAGGCTTGGGACCAGACAAGCTCGGCTATGCAAAACGCCTGGAGCGAAACGTCGGGCTGGAGCGAGGGCGCCTTGGACACTTTGGAGACTGAGGTAGAAAAGCTCTCTGAAGATATTGAATCCACCGTGAATATGATTGTGGAATTTTTCAAGGGTTTAAATTGCGACGTTGGCCTCGGTACCATGAAGGACTTCATCAGTATTTTCACCAAGTCGATGACTGACACAAAAGCCGCGGCGTTTGTCAGCAGCGTCAAGGCAAATCCGTCACAGTGGGGCGACTCAATGTCTGGCGCGACGGTTGATGGGGCGTGGAACGATCTTGTTGGTGATGTTGGTAGTGTGTTTGATGCAGTCAAACAGATTATCGCAAAGTTCAAAGATGATTGTCCCGCAGTCAACTTCGATGCAAGCAAGGCGCCCGTCGTGACGCTCGGCTTCTTTATTGAAATCGCTGCGTACGTTGGTGTTTCGCAAGCGAGATCAGGGGAATTCGGCATTGGAATGACATTGGCCGGCGATCGATTTACTTACGGCGCGGCTTGTGCTGAAAGCGGCATTGTTTTCGATGCACCAGGTGCATCTGGCGCCGTTGGAATGGCGCTCACCGGTTACAGAAGCATCTACGACGTTCCAGGCGTATCGAAGTATCTAACCATTGGTCTCGGCATTGACGTGCCCGTGGTTCCTCCGATCCCGAAGTTTGGGGTTGACGGCGGCGTCACACTTGTTTTCGACAGCGATCTCAACAGCAAGAATGGCGGATTTGGTGGAGACAACATCATCGGGTTCTCTGTCACCGTCGGACCGAGCATCAGCTCTCCAGGCATTCCGTTGATTTCCGCTTCGTTCGGCGTTGGCTTCTGCTGGACGATGCACTGCAAGCTCGCAGACGGTAAAGATTGCGGTGATTACGCTGCTTCCCGAGCTCTTCTCGGCGAGGCGTCATTACATCGCGGTGTTCGCACCATTCAAAGGCATCTCGCCGAGCACAAATATGCATTCGCCCCCGTCGCCGCCGCCGCTCTTTTACTCGGCGTCGTCGCGCTCGCCCCGTCTCGCCGTGCAAACGCTGACGACGTGCGCCGCGCGCTCGCGGCGAAATCGACGCCATCGTACGGCGCGATTAACCTCTAAGCACGCACGCGCAGCTGTTTTACTTTTTCCTTTTTGCTTTTTACGGTGCTGCACTGTTGCACGTGTTGCAGTTTTGTCATCAAATAAACAACTCTTTTATTTTCACTCCTTCTCCGTTTTGACCCTTCCTGAACCGTGACTTTGACCATAGGGTCGCGCACGAAGCGTCAGGTGTTTTTACTATCGTAAAAGTTTTTTCATCATCATTACAATTCATCATCATTTCAAATAGAGTACCGTAGCGCGTAATCAATAATCAATCCCATCAGGGCATGCCGTAGGGCAATTTAACCCTATTCGCGTGAACCCACACGCGCACAATCCACTTGTCCTCGAAAGCCTCGGTGCCTTCGTGCTCGACGCGCTCGTCAAAGACGCCGGCGGCGTTGGCTGGGAAAAACACGAGCGCTCGCCCCTTCGCCGGTTGCACGGCTAAACCACCACCAGCGAGTCGACCGAACACAGTCTTACCACCCCCGGAAACCTCGTTGACGTCGTTGAGATAGACTAGAATCGTCGCGAGCGTTTGACCGCCGCGATCGGTATCCTCGACGTCGGCGCCTCGATTGGCGTCGAAATGCGGCGCCAACTTTTGGCCCGTTTCATACCGAATCACCGTCGGCGCCTCGTACTGGAGCCGGGACGTCCCCGGAAGCAACGCTTCGACAGCTTTAATCAGCGCGCTCTCCCCTGTCCCCGTGCCATCGAGCGTCGTGCTCGTGCTCGTTCGCAAGCCTCGAAGCTCGGCTTCCTTGCGTCGCACGTACACCAAGCTCGCCGCGTACGCCGCGCCAACCGCCGCCAGGTAACCGACCACACCCTCGCCCAGTAAGCCGAGCCCGGACTGCCCGAACCCCGCCGAGCCGACGAGCATGGTAAACGCTCCGATCCACACCGCGGGTCCGCTCGACGCCGTCGACGTCCACGTCTCCACGTCTCGCGTCCACCCAGCGTACACCACCGGGCTCCGTCGCATGTCGCCCTTTGCCCGCGCCCTGGCGACGATGTCCTCGCACTCGGCATCGGTGAGAAAATCATCCACGACGAAAACGTCGGGCGAGGCGTGGAGCTGACGCAACCCGTCGTAGTAGCGGTCGATCGTCAGGTGTTTATCCAGCACCGCAGCGGTTGGACGGTCGTCGCTGCCACCTTTTTGTCGAGTGAAGACGCGACAGACGGTTGACGAAGATGGATGACGACGACGAAGACGACGAAGACGATCGTGATGACGAGACGCCGAGGTGGAGGCGTACCGACCCGAGTCGTTTCGTCGTCGTCGCGAGTCGCTTCCTCCTTTCGGGGCGCACAAGGCGGGTGGTGCGCGAGCCTCGACGAGGGGCGTCATGATGTGCCGACGAGTGATGACTCGAGAAAATGATGATGTCGCGCGCGCCGTTCACGTGATGTGTTTTGTTTGTATCTTCGTCATGTGATCACAACAACCTAATCTCCTAGCGAGTTAAATCGTCTTTCAGCATCATGTACATTGCGCGACAGACTATTTTTTCATTCGTGTTCGTTCGTGTACCACCTTGCGTCGTGGCGTACTAGTAGTAAATAATGTGTAAACGCGGCGGTTCGCGCGCGTCCGGTCCGACCCCCTCGGAAACCGACGACGACTTGCGCGATTACGCCTTGACAACCTTGGTGACGAGGAATCGCGTCATCGGCTGGCGGTGGCCGTTCTTTCTGCGGTAGTGCTTCTTCGGTCTGTACTTGAAAACGATAACCTTCTTCGCGTCGTAGTTCTCCAAAACCGTCGCCTCGACGCGCGCGCCCTGCACGTACGGCTTGCCCCAGTTCGGAGCGCTACCGTCGTGAGTTCCGAGAACGCGCTCGAACGCAATCTTCGAGCCCGGCTCGACACCCTTCAAACTGTGGCACTCGTAGTATCGGCCTTCGGACACGAACTGTTGAGAGCCACCAACCTCGATGATGGCGTCCCACTTCGGCGCCGCGCCGGCGGACGGCGGCGTGTTGAAGCCCACCTGGTTGATGGAGCTCTCCGCCGTGGCTGCGCGTACGAAACGAAATTCACCGCTCGTCAGTCTCCGCGCGTGGTGCGTAACGATCGATCGTCTTTATCGTCGTCGATTCAGATCCAGAAGTCTGATTCCAGAACCGAACCGGTGCGTCTTCAAACTGAATGAGTGAACGACGTTGATTTGAGCGAATGAACCCTCAAGCACTCTAGGTTTTTCACCACCCAAAGCCTCCTTCCCACACCGAGCTCGCGGGGCGCGTCCCGAGCCGCCGCGCGGCGCGATCGAACGAGTCTACGTACCTTGCGCGCGAACTTCGCGTCGCACGACACGAGTCGGAAGCGTAACCTTGGTACCGTTACGCGCCGCGGACGCGCGCGAGCTCACGCTCGTCGTCGCGACGCCGCTCGTCGTCATCATCATCATCCTAGCGCTTCGTGTGCGTGTCGAAGCGTGCGCGAGAGAAAGTCTCGCGTGCGTCGGTGTCGGTGTGTACGCGTCCGAGAGTTCGCGTGCGTCGAATGAATGAAAATTAATTCAATCCGTCCGTGCGTCCGTGCGTCCGTCCGTGCGTCCGTCGCGCGCGTGCGTGTGCGGCGTCGACGACGACGTTCGCGCAAAGCGACGTCGCCCCGCGTTTGGGGCGGCGGGCGACGTCCGAGGGGTGCGGGGATATCATCGACGAGTCATGACTCAAAAACGACAGCAGCGGACAGGGGGGTGAGGGGTCATTCGGCGAGTCGTGACTCAAAAGAAATGAAAAGGTCAAAAAACTCGAGAGTCCAACGAACGACAGACACGACGACACAACGAGGAATGTACGCCGCGACGACGATGGCGATGACGACGACGACGACGACGGCGACGGCGACGACGCGATGGAACTTGACGACGACGAGTGATTGCAGAAATCGTCGTCGCATTCGACGATGCGCGCGTTCGTCGACGTCGCGAACAGGAGTGCGAGCGGCGAGCGGTATCGAAGAGGAGAGCAACTTTGCACCCATCGAAGCGGACTCTGAGTCGGCGCCGGGAGGGGTGGCGGAGGCGAGGTTTGGTCCGGAGGCGACGCTCTTAGTAGGGTTTACGTCGGAGGAAACGAAGGAGTGGCGACGGACGCTCGATGAGATTGGGGCGGATTTCGTGGAGATTAAGACGCTGACGGCGGCGATGCAAAGAGGGACGCTGGGAGAGGCGTTGGAGGTGAAACAAGCGGATGCGAGCGCGGAAAAGCCCGCGTTCGGGGTGCCCCGCGTGATGTTTTTGAGTGGGATGAGTGGAAGCGAGGTGATGGAGATTATCGACGAGTACGATGGCAAAGAATGGGCGCCGTGCGTTTTTGCGTGCGCCGTGCCAAAAAATTGGAACTCAGATATCGCGTCGCTCATAGCGGAAATCATGGATGATCACCTACGTCTCACCGGAGGAGACGCGTGCGAGACGTGAGGTGAAAATGTGAATGAATTTGTGTAATCGGCTTACATACTACTCCGAACGCTGTACAAACAAACAACGAAATGTTCATCGTCGCGCCTTTTGCTTCTTCTTTCGATTGCCCAACTCTTCCGATCCCGGTCCGACGGAAACCTTGCGCGAACCGGGCGCCACGTAGACGATATCGCCTTTTCGCGTCTTTGTGAAAACTTTTCCGCGACCACCCTTGTCGTTGTTCCACCACCCAGCTCGGCTCTTAGTCAACTTTTGAGCGGCGTCGCCGTCATCCTCCTCGTCCTCGTCCTCCTCAGGTTCGGGTTCGTCGACGTTGCCTTCATCCCCGGCGCCACCACTACCGATGTCGTCTTCATCGTCGTCGCGCTCGAGTTCGCCCTGTTCGTCCGCCGGCTCGTCGTATCGATCCGCGTTCATGACTTGCTTGCCGCTGGGCTTTGGAAGCGCCGCGGCAACCTTGGCTAAAATTTGCAAGTTTGGATCGACAAAGTGTCCACCCTTTTTCAAGAGGGCGATGAGGTCCTCGGCGAGCGGCGTGAACTTGCGCGTGAAGAAGGAGAGCGCGGCACCCTTCTTACCCTGACGTCCCGCGCGTCCGACGCGGTGACGATACTGCTCTATGCTTCCCGGGAAATCCCAATTGACAACGTACTCCAGTCCCGCAATGTCGAGACCTCGACCAGCGACATCGGTGGCGATGAGCACGGGCGTTTTTCCCGCTTTGAAGTCTTTTAAAGCCTGGTCTCGTCGCTCTTGTTTCATCGTCCCGTAAAGCGTGCTCACCTTTTCGTTGTGGCGTTTACACAAATCCGCGATGAATTGCACCGTCTTGATTCTATTAGCAAACACGAGCACTCGACTGCGCGCGCGTCCGTCGGCGGCTCGGAGCTTGGTGATGTATTTCATGAGCTTTCGGCTCTTTTTGTGCTCTGCGCACACGTGCACAGTCTGCTCCACCGTAGCCATGTGCGCCTGTTGCTGCTCATCTCCCTCTGGTAAAGCAGCCTTTTCCGAGTCAATCTTCACCGTCTCGTATCCGTCGCCGAGCCACGTCTTCCCGATGGCCCGCACCGCTTTTGGAAACGTGGCGCTGAAGAGCAAGGTTTGTCGACCACCGCCGTCGGCGTTGCTCGGCAGAGCACTTCGAATAGCCTTGAGTTGTTCCTCGAAACCGAGCGCGAGCATTCGATCCGCCTCGTCGAGCACCAACATTTTACACCTATCCAATTGCAGCGCGCCCGACTCGAGGACGGCGAGCAGACGCCCCGGAGTACCGATCACCACCAAGGCGTGCAAAGTACTCTGAGTGAGCGCTTCCTCTTGCTCTTCCTGAGACGCCCCGCCGTACACGGGCACTGCTCGCACGGGCACCGCTTTTTTGAGCTTGTTGCACACTCCGGCGATTTGCAAAGTCAACTCTCTCGTCGGCGCCACGACGAGCACCGCAGGCGCCCCTGGTCGCTTCTTCCCCGCCTTGGGGTTCTCCCGCTGGTCTTGCAGCGCGGTTTCGATCGCGGGTAAGAGAAATGCGAGCGTCTTACCGCTTCCCGGAGGCGCGATCGCGAGAAGATCGCTCCCCGAGCACGCCGCTGGCCAACACCGCCTTTGCACGGGCGTCGTTCTCCTGTGCCCGATGCTCTTCATCGCGTCCATGAAATAATCAGGAACCGAAGAAGTCGACGACGGCCCAGACGGCGCGCCGTCGTCTCCACCGTCACCACCGTCGTCAGCGCCCCCGTTTTCTTCATCATCCTCATCCACGCTCTCCCCTCTCGCCTTGGCTTTAAGTTTCTTCCTCAACGCCTTGGCCGCCGTCCGCTCGCGCTCCGCCTTGCGTTTCGCGCTCTTCCTCGCCGCCTCTTCCCGTTCATCCTCCTCCCTCAGCGACGGCGGCAACGGCGGCGCGCTCGAACACATCCCTCTCAACTGTCGTTTCACCCCTCTCTTCGTCCGTATCCGTTTCCCATCCGCGTCTTTACGGCTCAACGCTCGCGTCTTTTTCGCTTCCCGTTTGCTTCGTTTTCTCTGGATGAAATCAACCGTCATGTCGTCGTCGACTCACTCGCGTCGCGTCTCCCCGGTGTCGCTCACCGCGTTCGTATCTCGCGTCTCGGTGGGAGGCGCGCGCGTCGGTGTTTTCGCCCGCGCGTTTTACCGTCGGCGACGCGTGCGCGCGTCACGCTCTGGACGACGCGTGTGATTTCACGCGCCGCCGCCGCTCCTCCTCTTTCAGTGCACTTTTTCACGCCGCGCGGCGCGTCAGAAGACGACGACGGTCGTCATGGCGACGGTAAAACCGATGGGACGCGCGCTTCACGTCGCGCGCGTCGGTCGTCGACGTCGGACGCCGTCGACGACGACGCGCGCGGTCGGGATCGCGAGACCGACGACGACGAAGACCGACGAGAGCGGTGGTGGTGGCGTCGGTGACAGCGATAGGCTGCGATTGGACGACGCGTTGAGCGACCGGTTCATCGCGCTCGATCCCGCGGGTTACTTTTTGGTGTGGACGAACGATGACGAAGGAACGATTGGGGCGTCGCACTTCGATAACGTCGTCGGTGAGGATGGGTTGGCGAGGGATCCCGAAACCGGGGAGGTGATTCCGTGCGACGGGAGTTACAAGCCGAAACCGACGGAGACGTACGAAGGAAGGACGGCGAAGGAAATTTCGGTGGAGGTTTTTGAGAGTGAAAAGGGAAAAGGAAAGTGTTCGATGATGACGCACGCGAATTATCTCGGGCGGGAGTTTCAAAGGGCGGAGGAATGCTTGAGGACTGGGAAGAAGTACGTGCAGGATTGAAGACTGGCGTCTCTCTCTCTTTCTTTTTTTGTTTGTTTGTTTGCGTATTTCTAAAGTAGCCTAGGCAGTTGTAGCGTAGTAATGACACATCGGTATCGATCGATACGTTAGAGGAAGTAATCTGGACAGCGTTTTGCCGCCTGTTGTTCCTCGCCGCGGCGCGGTGCCGGATCAAACTGTAGAAACTCTGTCTCCATGTTGTCGTTCACCTCCATGATGCTCGCCTGGTTACCGCATCTGTAGCAGTAGTTGGGCGCGCTGAAAATGGTCACGAGCGACTGCTCGTGATGCCACAGGTACCCCTCCATGACCAATTGGTGCGCGCGCGCGATAAGCTTCAAACCGTTGTTGTGGTTGAACTGTTCCGTGATGTCCTGGCCAAACGTGTAACCGGCGCCGCGCGGACTCATCCCCCAACCAGCTCTATCGTCCGGATCGCTCCACACCAAATCGCACACCGGACCCTCGTGGGGGACTTCAGCAAACCTATCAATCTTTCGCACGTCGTCGAGCGTGTCGATGGACGGCGACAACCCACCGTGCGGACAGAAAATCTTATTTTCAATCACCGCCGAGAGCGGCATGAAGTCAAAGAGATCCGTAAACGCCTTCCACACCCCAGCGTGACCGTACTTGCGCATGCACTCGTCGTAAAACCCGTACACTTGCGTAATCTGCCTCGATTCGTGGTTCCCTCGAATGATGGTGACCCGATCCGGATACCTCACCTTGAGCGCGACGACGAGCGTCACCGTCTCCACGGAGTAGTACCCGCGATCGACGTAATCCCCGAGAAACAGATAGTTTGTATCCGGCGCCAACCCCCCCATCTTAAACATTTCCATCATATCGTGAAACTGTCCGTGTATATCCCCCACCACCGTCACCGGCGCCCTGACGAACTGCACGTTCGACTCCTCCGCCAAGAGTCCCCGCGCGCGATCGCACAGCGTCATCACCTCCTCCTCGGGTAAAAACTTGTGTTCCAACAGCGTCGCCACCATGGCGTCGTAGTCCCCGTACTCGCTCACCTTCAACCGAGTCATCCCCTCCCTCGCTTTCTCTTCTTCCCGAGGCGACCAACCTTTTCAAACGCGATCCCGGCGTCTCGGCGCCCGTTCGTTCGTTCGTTCGATCGTTCGTTCGATCGACCGCCCGCCCGGGTGAAATCAAATCAAATCTCAACGAAAGTCCACCGCGGGTGAGCGACGCGCCGTGCGCGCGATCTCCGCCGAGATATCCACGCTTCCGACCCGACCCGGTCCGTCCGTCCGTCGCGTCGCGTCGCGTCGTCGTCTCCCGAGTCGGTCGGACGGACCGGGTTCGCGGTACCAGGTCGGGTCGTCCCTCGTCGTCGGTTTTGGTTTTGGTTTTGATTTATTAGTCATTCATGGTATTATGTTTATTTACAGTACGTTTACATTGTGTGTACTATGACACTTACTAGTAGTAGCAGTAGGAGTAGTAGTGCTTACAACGTGTCCGTGTGTGCCTCGCACCGTGGCGATGACGATGGGCGATGACGGGCGACGGCGACGACGGAAGAGGGCGACGCGCGCGAGCTCGAACGTCGAACGTCGGGCGAGGAGAGGCGTGTTTCTCCCCGCGTCGTCACCCGTCGTCACCCGTCGTCACCCGTCGCGAAGACAGACGCAAAGACGCAAGAAGATGCCGACGAAAAAGCGGCGGAGCGAGCGAGGCGGCGGCGCGCGGGCGAGCGAGGACGAGGACGTCGGGGGCGACGACGACGAAGTGCGGGACGGGTTGGACGTGAGCGGGGACGCGAGCGAAGGGTTGGCGCGAACGAGACGGAAAGAGTCGAGAGGGACGGCGAGAGAGGATTCAGACGGGGAGAAGGAGGAGGAGGATGAGGAGGACGCGGCGGGGCGCGAGACGGCGCAGGAGAAGCGCCTGCGGTTGGCCAAGGCGTATTTGGACCGGTTGCGCGAGGAACAAGCGGCGGAGGATAGCGATGAGGACGGCGACGGTGGTGGGTCCGAAGACGATGAGGCGAGGAACATGGATTCGCACACGCGGTTGGCGGCGAGATTGGCGGAGGACGCGGCGAGGAAGAGCGGGCACCAGAGAGCGGCGGTGGCGAAGCGAATCAGAGCGCCAAAGACGCCGAGCGGGACGCCGACGACGTGGAGAGGACACAAGCATTCCGTGACGGGGTTGGCGCTGAGGGAGGATGATCGGATGGCGTACAGCGTGTCCAAGGATGGGTCCATCTTCGGGTGGGATGTGGAGACTGGTCAGAGGTTCAAGTTTCCGCGGACGCCCGAAGTCGTGGTGGACCCGACGCAGGGCGGAGGCGGTCCTCAGGCGCCGCCAAAGTGTGGGGCGCACGTCATGTTGTGCTGCGCGGTGAGCGCGGACAGGAATTTGTTCGTCACTGGAGGTGCGGATAAGCGCGTGCACGTGTGGGACACGAGAAGCATGACGCACGTGACGGCGTTTGCGGGACATCGAGGCGCCATCACCGGGCTCGGTTTTAGACACGGGACGGGGCAGTTGTTTTCGTGCTCGGAGGATCGCACCGTCAAGGTTTGGTCTCTGGACGACATGGCGTACGTGGACACGCTCTTTGGACACCAAGATAGGTGCATCGGGCTCGATGCGCAACGACGAGAGCGAATCGTCACCGTTGGGGCGGATAGGTCGACGAGATTTTGGAAGGTGCCAGAGGATTCGCAGCTCGTGCTTCGACCGCCCGAGGGTGGCGGACAGGCGGAGAGTTGCGCGTTCACGGCGCACGATCACTGGATCACCGGCGCCCAGGACGGGACCGTGGCGATATGGAACACGGCTAGAAAACGCGCGGCTCAAGTTTGGGAAAACGTGCACGGATTCCGAGAGGTCATCGCGCCGAGAGGTTTCGACGACGAAGACGCCGATCGGGTCATGAACCAACGTGAGGCGGCGCAAGCAGTGAGCGGCGTGAGCGCGGAGAACGACGGTGGCGTCGGTGAAATGGCGAGTTGGGTCAATGCGGTGCATGTTGGTCGTGGAACCGACTTTGCCGCGTCAGGTGCGGCGGATGGTACGATTCGTTTGTGGCAGACGTCGCACGAGGGCGAGCCGCTCGTGCCGCTGCACTGTCTCGCCGCTCGCGGTTTCGTCAACGCGCTCCAAGTCGCTAGCAGTGGACGTTTCGTCTTGGCTGGTATGGGTCAAGAACCTAGATTGGGTCGATGGGGTCGCGACTCTGCCGCCCGCAACGGCATTCAGTTGCACACGTTAGAATTACAGTAGGAACGCGGAGACGCGCTTTGTAAACTTGGAAACGAGGAATTTTCTCGTTGCGTAAAAATTAAAAAATCAAGAAGAAATCCAATGCTGCTGCTATATGCGATAAATGTTTTGCTGTCTCTAATCATCACGACTTGCGCGCGCGACTCTGTAGGCTGCCTGTTCGAAGAGTACGCTACCGAGTCGCAGGGCAGCCGCTTGCGCGCCGGGCGCGAGCTCTGGCGCAAGGTCGATGAGCTCTTGAACGAGTTCCATGTCCACCACGGGAGGCGCGGAACCTTGGTTCGAATCTTCGGCGTTTTCCGAACCGGCAAACAACGATTGAAGTTCTTCGATGACCTTCATCGTCTCCACGTCTTCTTCGGACGCGTGCGTAGCTCTCTCAAGTGGGGCGAGCGTGCTTCGAGCACCCTCAAGAAGCTCGGCGGCGGGGCCGAAGGACTGAGCGAGGGACTCAGCCGCCGTCAACGGGGCTGCGATGGCGGATGATGCCGTGGTAGACACCAAAGCACCAGCGTAGCGACCGAGCTCGCGCAGCGCGATGTCTTGAATCGGACCCCCGGTCGGATCGAAGGCGAGCTTGAGAGCCTCTCGAGCGCTCTTTGAGATCTTCTTCGATTCGCCGCCTCCCATCTGCAGAGCCGCCGGTGGCTTTTTTCCAGATTGATCGGTGATGCTCGTGTAACTTCCGAACGCGCTCGAAAGCTGCTTGACGCGCCTGACGCTCAAATTTGCGTGTTCTCCGTTCTCGGTGCCGTAAAGAAGTTGTTCCAGCGCCTTGCGAGTCTCAGGAGACTTGTCCGTTAGGAGACGCCGCGCGACGTACGGGTAGCACTCGTTGGCAATCGAGTAATTCTTATCGGACGATAAACCGATGCCTTCGAGCACAGAGAAGGCGCGCAGGATGTAGCCAAAGTAGGCTGGAATCTGGAAGATGTTGCCGTACTGTTCTTGCACGCCTTCCAAATCCTTGGTGAGCTGTGCGACTTTACTATCCGTGCCTGCCGCCTCCAAGAAGGCGTCTCGTCGCTTCTTCGGGTCCTTGACACCCTTCAGTTCCTTGCGAATCTCCTTGATTCGATCCTCGTCCGGCAAACCGAGCTCATCGCGGAAGCCTTGCGCGCCTCCTCCTCGAGCGAGCGCGGAGAACAACAAGCCGAGCGCTCGGGCGACGCCGGCGTCCTCCATAGCCTCTCTCTTGCCCGGCGGAATGAAACCCATGGCGTCCAAATCGCCCGGCACAGCCTCGAAATCCTTGCTCACGAGATGCGCGATGAACCTCAAGATAGCGGCGGATAGATCTTTCGAGACCGGGGTGACGAGACCCCAGTCTAGAATGCAAAGCTTACCATCCGTGGTTCGAAGCAAGTTCCCCGGATGAGGATCGGCGTGAAGGTAGCCGAGGTCCAAAAGCATCGCCAAGTATGACGTGAGAGCGACGGCGCAGAGCTGTGCGGTGTCGTTTTCCTGGCTGTCTTGCAGCCGGACACCGTCGATCCAACCAGTTGTGAGCACGCGGCGCGTCGACGCTTGACGGAACACTGGTGCCGCGGTCACAACGCCGCCGAGATCGGAACGCACCGCCATCGCCTTGGCAAAGTTTTCACCATTCGTCGCCTCCGCCTCGTAATCTAATTCGGCTATGAAGCGACGCCCCCACTCGTCAACGAGTCCTTCGAGGTCAGAGTTGAGGTTTTTCAATCGACGCCAAGGCTCGGCGAACAGGCGGATAATGCCAACGTCAAGGCTGATGGCGACCAACGCCCCCGGACGCTGCACCTTGACTGCAACTTCTTCCAACTTACCCTCGTCATTCAACCATGTCCCCTTGTACACTTGGCCTAAACTAGCGCTCGCAATTGGGGTCGATCCGAGAGACAGTCGTTTCGCCGTCGCCTCACCGAGTTCGCGAGTGATAATACGACGAGCCAATTCGTCGTCAAACGGTGGCACCTTATCTTGCAGCACTCGAAGTTCTTCAATGTATTCAGCGGGAAGCAAATCCGCACGGCTGCTGAGAACTTGACCGAGCTTGACGTATGTTGGCCCGAGGGAGACGAGCAGGTTTCTAAGTTCAGTGGCGCGTCGGGTGTTCACCTCTTTCCGCTTGGCGTCGCTCACATTCTCTCCGCTGAGCTTACCGTCCAACCAAAGCTTCGCCGAAAAACTTCCGAGAAGGATGAAGGATCGAATCCCTCTCTTGAGCAACGTCAGCGGACGAGACGCAAAATACTTTCGCGTCGCATCTGGATCGTATCGTCGCAGTTCCGGCGGTTCAACGTCGCCCTCTTTGCTCGCCAACGCTGCCCACTCATCCATGCCGCTCTTCTTTCCCGAGCCCGCCGCCGCCGAAACTGCGGCGAGAGCCGCGAGCGCCACCACCGCGCTCGATTCAGAACCATCGATACCGAAATCAAAATGAAACAGCTTTTCCGGCGACACCAACACATCCGCCATCACGCGTTCCGCCGCGCGCGTCAGCGCCGTCATGTCCTCCGCGCGCAAGTTTTTATCCGCGAGCGCTCTCGCCAGCGACTCCCAGCTCTCCATAATCTTCGCCGGATCGAGCTCTGGCGACGCCTCAGCGAGCTTCCGCATCGCCCGTTCTAACTCTTCCGTCGACGGTGCCGCTGGTTTTTCCCCATTGGGAAACGCAGAGACGAACGTGGACACCAAACGTTCCAAAGACTCCCACACAGCCCTGGACGCGTCTGCCTCGGCGTGCGACGCCACGTCGAATCCTCGCGCCGTCGCCTCCATCGCTGCCCGCGCGAGCGACGCATCCGACGACGAATCGACTGCACGCACGCCGTCTTCCAGCCCCGCGCTCGTCGCGACTCCGCGTCGTCGTCTCGTCGCCGAGACGCGAACTCGACGCAACGCAGATGACGACGTCACGTCTGTGGGTTTCGAAACTCTCGACGACGAGACGCCGCCAGCGTCGACGATGAGACGCGCGGCGTGCGACATGTCGGTCGTCGGTGTCTTAGGCGTAGCCGCGCGCGCGCAGTCGCGGTCGGGGTGGACGTTACTGGCGTCTGTTGCCGACGAGGACCGCGCCCGTTACTGAAGTGGCCGCGCGCGAAACAGCGCGCGCGTTCAACCTCACACCGCGCCGACGCGCGGTCGTCTCGACGTGCGCACCGGTCGGATTTCGAAAAGAAAAATCAAACCATTTACTTCGTTCCTTCGCATCGAACGACGCGCGCGGAGGCAACGAACGAACGCGCGGAGGCGACGAACGAACAGAACGTCCGTCAGCACGCAACCGATGGACAACGACGAGGCGCTCGAGCGGTTGGAAAACGGCGGGTACTACGTCGCCGTCGACGTCCCCGTCGATTGCGAATTCGGCGTGGACACGGCGACGTGGCGCACGGGAGAGGCGTTCGCCGGCGTGAAAGCCATTCCGATAGGATTGCACTTTGTGACGACGTCGGCGGCGTCAGCGTCGAGCGGTGACGCGAGCGGAATGCGCGTCGGGGAGTTTGTCGACGTCGAACAAAGTGGAACGGTGATCGTGCGGAGGTGGGACGCGAGCTTGGAGACGTTTGCGAGCGGGTGTGGGATGGACAAGGAGGACGCAGAGCGACGCGCGCGGGCGGCGCGAGAGATGCACGCATTTGATAAGAATATGGCATTTTATCCGAAAGAAATCGAGGCGTCGTGGAACGGGTTGAGTGGTTACATTACGAAGGATGTGTTGAATAGATGCGGCGTCGGTGTGGGGGCTCGGGTGGTGCCGGGGGATCCCGACGGGGAGGCGCGGGACGCGGCGGCGAGCAGAGTGGTGCCGTACTTTGACAACGTGCAGCGCGCGCCGATGTTCACTGTGGACGCCGTGAGTCGGCAGCCGAAAGGGATAACCCCCGCGGAAGTGTCAGCGCTCAACATTAATCCGAGTTTGAGGCTCGAGCACGCTTTGACGTGTTTCGGTGGAGATGGTTGGCGCGGTTTGTTGGGCGAGTTTCAGCTCGCCTTTGTGCTGTTGATGGGACTCTCCTCCATGGCTGCGCTCGAGCAGTGGAAAAAACTCGCGCACGTTGTGACGTTTTGCGCAGAATCAGCGGTGTTTGAATATCCCGATTTATATTCGGGTTTCATCGACGCCATCAAGGCGCAACTCGTTCGCGCTGGCGAGGATTTTTTCGTCGACGATTACAGCGAGGACAGTTTCCTGCGCCCCTGTCTCGCGGCGCTCATGAGAATCGACGTCTCGCAAGCGCCGGAACGAGAAATCATCGACATGGATCTCGAACGCAAGCTCGTTGAGATTGCATCCAAGCTCAGCACCCTCGCTCGCGACGTCAAAAAGAAGTTTGGTTTGGATCTCGTCGAAGAGGCTGAGGACGCTCGCCGAGCCGAATACCGCGCCCGCGAAGACGAAGACGCCCCGATAATCGTCGAACTCTCCGAGGGGCACTACATGTCCATGCAAAGCGAAGACACAAGTCTGATCGAATGCCCGGGTGAAGACGCACACCCCGCCGATTCGAACGCGTCTCGAATGTCGTGGATGGTGCCTCCGTAACAAGACGCCAAACTATTCGCGCCGCTCCGCGACGTCCATCGCGTCGCGTAGCGTCGCGTCGCCGCATAGCTTTCCTAGTCTGTATGTATTAGCGCGTGATGAAATTAAATTTCATTCCATTCACTCTCTTCCCATCGCCAGTCGTTGATGAATGTCTCAGTAGTCGCTCGATCGAATGCCAACTCAGCAAAACTGTTCCACTAGCACGACCCTCTTTAGTGCGAAGCCCTCAAACCGAGACAGGGCGATTCATGGCGTCGCCCTTCGTGCTACCCGTCGTCCGAAGGGAGGCGGACGCGCTCGACGCGTGGGAAAACGCGTTCGAGAGCGTGCCATCGACCGGTGCGTGAGAAAGAGGACGACGACGATGAAGACGACGCGCGTCTGTCTTCTCGACAGCACTCACCATCGAAACCTCGACGTGGTGTGATTAATCAACTCGACGCGGCGAAAGTCTCGATGACTGACGGAAATCGACGGAAATTTTAAATGAAATAGGCTTGAGCGATGCGAATGAGATTCAAGCGCTCACGCGTTCGGTGTTCGGTTGGGTGAGAGATGCGCGGTGGCGGTCGAAAGCGGTAAGAGGAGCGGTTGAACTGACGCTGGGCGCCGCCGCTACCGAGGCTGGTTTTCGAAGCGTGTTTGCGGCTGTCGGAGGTAAGGCGATGGATCGGGGTGGGTTTAGTGAGGAGGAATGTTACGTTTTAAGTCGGCTGGTGTGCGTCGTGATGGGTGCGGCGGTGAGAGGAGGTGCGACGGATGAGTTGACCAAGTCTTTGGAACTGTGCGCTCGGCTCGCGGCTCGTGGACCTCAAGCGTTTGCCTCGAAAGCTTTGAAGGCGATCGTGCGGCTTCCGGCCGGGGATTTCGTCGTTGAGAGCTACGTAAGTCTCATCAAGGCGAGCGGTACTTCAAATCCAGTCGTGTGTGCACTCGCGGGTGATATTTTCTCCGCGGCTAGAGCGACGAGTCTCGATTCCGACGCACTGCGAAAAGACTTGTTGGATGCGTATTGCACTGTGGTTCTCGGGGCTGACACAAAGGCTATCAAGGCTGGTGTGACTAGTAAGATGTTCGCATCGGTATTGGCTGCCGCCACAGAGGAAGATGTGAAGGATATCATCATGCCAAAGATTGTTAGACAGCTCCGACGAAGCCCAGAGTCTGTGATGCCGACAGTTCTCGGGGCTCTCGAAGCCATCGAATTAGATTTGAGCGACTCTCTCGCCGAATTAGCGCCAGTGATGATCCCGTTGGCAAAGCATGCAAATGCGGATAGACGCGAAATATCTAGAAGCATCATAGATGCCCTCATTAGCAAGTGCTCAAACGTTGGCCTCATCGCCGAGCACCTGTTCAAGCCATGCGCCGACGAGTTCACCTCAGGCAAGCGTCCGAAGGAATGGACAGCGAGAGTGGGGTCGTACGGTGTTCTAGAGTCGTGTTCGTGCTCTGGCAGCGATGAGGCGAGAGATGCTATGGGCATTGATGCGATGGCAGTGCTCGCTACTGAGCTCATCGCTGAGAAGCAGATTGATGCCAAGGCTGCCGCGCTTGCGTCAATGAGTGTCTGGATGAATCACGCAAGAGAGTGCCCTGAAACGATTCTTACTCTAGTGAAGGAGTGTTCCAAGAATGCGAGCGAGCGAGGTTCCACTTTACAGTGCGTCGCTCAAGCAGTTCGTGTCAACGCAACTTTTGCATCTGGTTTGGCGGGAGCCGTCGAAACTCTGATTCCCATAATCATCGCAGGTGGTACCAAGACGGCACAGCGCGCTGAAGGCGCCAGCGCTCTTCTCATCGTTTGTCGTGCAGCTGCAGAAGACGCTTCGGTAACCGACGTGGTGAAGAATAGCGATATTTGGGGCACACTTGGCACATACTTTGACGATGCAACCGTCATGCGCTTTGAAGAAAAGGATGCGCAGATACTCGCCGGTGCAGCCCAGTGCGTGATTTCTTCGCACGCAACAATGGCTGAGAAAGTTGAATGCACGGATAATGTCATCCGCACGATTGCTCTGCTGAGTCTGCATCCGAGCTCGCGAGTTCGCGCTGCTGCGCGAGATGCGATTCGGGGAAGCGTCGCCGCTGGCCAACCATCTGCAAAGCTCATTCAAGGCTTGAGATACTATTTGAGGCAAGCCGAAGACGCAAAGTTCCCGCCGCTGAATGGCAACGATGATTCTTCTTTTCCGTCGCGTTATGCCGGATCGTCATTGCTTGCATACTGCCAATTCGATACCGAGGCTCAGACAATCGAACTCCCTACTGACGTCGTGGGTGACATGCTCGTTGTCGCGCACCACCCGCTTGTGAAGGCACCGGATGGACGTCGCGCAGGCGCTTGGAACGCTTTGCTCGCTCGTTTGGGCTGGATGATTGAAGTAGAGAGTGGTTCCGATGTCTGCCACTTTGTTGCAAGTGAACAAGGATTGTCAAGCGAATCCGTCATGGAACGTACCGCCGCAAAAAGGGCAATCGTCGCTCTTGGTCGACTGAGCTCGAGCGATGTTATCGAGATACTGCTCCCTCATTCGTTGTCTATGATTGACGTTGATGCGCACAACGCCGTTAGCGACAAGGAAGTGTTGATTTTTAACACGCCGACTGGCTCTCTGTCAACTGATCCAGTTGGAAAGCCGGTGGCGGCTGAAGCCACCAAGGCGACAAAGCAAGACTCGAACGTCGTGTCCTTGCGTCCGAGCCAAAAGTCTGCGGGAGTCAAGGCTGGTGTGAAACCAGCATCGAAGGTCATCGATCCACGTGAGGCGGCTCGTCGATCCCAAATGGCTGAAGAGGATACCGTCAGAGAACGCGTGAGAGAGCTGGTGCGTGGACTTACGAATGGGTTAGAGATCTTGAGTTCAGTACTTGAAGGACTCGGACACAAAGCGAGAGAACGAGTCTGCGATATCGCATACAACACCGTTTTCCCGTTGATGCAGTCAAAAATAGTTCCGCAGTCAGCCGTATTGAAGGCTGTAGAAACTCTCATTTATTGCGCCGCCTCTCGCGGCGGTGCCATGGTATTGTCTTTCCCGCAAGAGCGCAAGGCGGAGGCATTGGCAATTAGACTCGGAGCGATGACCTTGGACGGCAAGCCAAAGCCTACTGAACTGGATCCGAATGGCAGACCGATTCCAGTTGATATGCACGTGGTGGGTTTCGAAAGTCGCATACTTGATGAAGCTCTTGACCTCGCGAAGGAAGCTTTGGAGGATAACGATCCCGATCCGCTTCCCGCGCCTCTGTTTGGTCTATTATTCCCTGCGGTTTCTTACGCACTGCTGCTTCCTGAGGCACCCAAGCGATTGAGAACGGAAGCTCTAGAGTTGCTTGCGGCTCATGCTGGAGAAGACGAAGATGGTGTACCTACGCTGCCAAATGCTGCATCTGCCGTCCGTCTCCTTTTGAATACTTTGTCAAGTGCAACGCCGGACCTCGTCAATTTGGCCAAGCCAATCTTATCCGATGTATCGCGCTACTTACGGACGAATGATGACGTTCTTGCTTTAGTGAGTGGTGTGGAAAGTGATTATCGCGCCGTGAGAGGCGCATCACTTTCTGGTTTGCTCAGCGCCCCACTCGACTTCTCCAGCATGGGAGAGGACGCGGCGACGGAGGCCATCGCAAAGCTTTTCATTGCGCGCTTCGATGCGGATGAAGGCAACAGGCAAACGGCCGAAGAAGTCTGGGTGTTGTGTGGATTGTCAGAAACTATTCCGGCTTCTTCGAGCGTCTTACCGTTTTTGAGCCATAGTAGCGCAGCGATGCGAGATGCCACAGTAGACGCATTCGCAGCCACCATTGCTTCGCAAGAGAACGGAATGTCAACTGCTCTTCCCAAGCTATTTGGGCAATTTAATTCGTGCAAAACCGCATCTGGGCGAGAAGCCGTCATCAGGGGTCTCGGGTCGTGCACGCCTAGCCTTAGTACGCGCGATCTTCCACTTGTTTCTACTTTCCTCACGAAGGTTCTTTGCGACGCTGACGCGGCGGTGCGCAGCGCGGCTGTCGAAACGGGAAGAACCATGATCGATGCTCACGGCGCCGAACATACTCAACAGCTCCTTGCTGTTTACGAGGCTTATTTTGACCGTGGCGGAAGCCGTAGCGACTTATCTGAGGAAGCAGAGGATCACGTTCGACAAGGAGTCATTGTGTTCCTTGGAGCTCTTGCTGTGCATCTTGACAAGGATGACGAGAAAGTTCGCGCGATTTTGACGCGCCTCTTGGAAGTCTTAAGCACGCCGTCTGAGGCTGTACAACGCTCGGTGGCTGATTGTCTGCCACCTCTCATGAAGAAGCTGAACCCAGAAGAGCAGAAAGCGTTGGTCGATGCCCTGTTGCAGCAACTTGCTACCAGCAACGCGTACGCGGATCGTCGAGGAGCGGCGTTTGGTTTGGCGGGTGCCGTCAAGGGCATCGGCATGAGCAGCCTGAAGGGTATGGGGATCATGGATGCGCTTAAAGTTGCCATCGAGGATAAGAAGAACCCCGCGTCGAGAGAAGGTGCGGTTATGGCTTTTGAATTATTCTGTACTCGTCTGGGCAGGTTGTTTGAGCCTTACATCGTCAACGTCCTTCCCATGCTCTTGGTGTGTTTCGGAGACGTCACTGCGCCAGTCAGAGAGGCGACGCAAGAAGCAGCGCGAGCCATCATGGCTAATCTCTCCGCACAGGGTGTCAAGCTCGTCTTGCCGGCGCTTTTGTGTGGCGTAGATGATGACAAGTGGAGAACGAAACAGGGTTCCGTACAATTACTCGGGGCAATGTCAAACTGTGGACCGAAACAGCTCGGAGCTTGTTTACCGCAAATCGTTCCTCGTTTGAGTTCGGCATTGATTGATACGCATCCAAAGGTTGTAGAAGCGGCTCAGCAGGCTCTCAAGGCTGTCGGCGACGTGATTCGTAATCCGGAGATCATCGCGCTTAGCGGTTACTTATTGGGCGCAATCTCTGATCCAGCGGCGCGTACGAAAGCCTGCCTCGATGTTTTGTTGGAAACGACGTTCGTAAACGTTGTTGACGCCCCTTCGCTCGCGCTCATTGTTCCAGTTCTCATTCGTGGATTGCGTGAACCGAAGGCGGATATGAAGAAGAAGGCAGCCAAGATTGCGGGTAACATGAGCGCTCTAGTCGCCGATCCCAAAGACATGGCGCCGTACATTCCCATGCTCGTGCCAGAGTTGAAGAAAGCACTCGTAGATCCAATTCCTGAAGTAAGAGGTGTTGCTGCTCAAGCTCTTTCTGGCTTGATGAAGGGACTTGGCGAGGAATACTTCGAAGACTTGCTTCCGTGGATGATGCGCACCATGCAAAGCGATGGGCCGAGCGTCGAGCGCTCTGGTGCCGCCCAAGGTTTATCCGAGTGTTTGGCAGTGCTAAGCATGGATCACTTCGACGCGTTATTCCCTGAAATTGTGACTGGTTGCTCCAATGCGTCTGCGGCAGTACGAGAGGGTCACCTCACACTGCTGAGGTTCTTGCCCATCTCACTTGGCGAATTGTTTGAGGCGCATCTCGTCGAGGCGTTGGCGTGCGTGCTTGAGGGACTTGCGGATGAGGATGAGCCTGTACGTGATGCGGCTCTCAGCGCCGGTCGCGTATTCGTGGAAGAATTCTCTCACAGTGGGTCTTCACTCGACTTGATCTTGCCAGCCATCGAGGATGGCATCATCTCTGACAACTGGCGCATTCGACAATCTTCGATTGAACTTCTTGGTTCAATGTTGTTCAGAATCATCGGTTCGAGCGGTAAAGTGCGAGTCGAAGGCGGTGATGACGCAGAAGGCATCTCCACAGAAGCGCAAGGCCAAATGTTGAGCACGACCCTGGGTCAAGGACGTCATCACTCGCTGTTAGCGGCGGTGTACATGCTCAGATCAGATGCTACTCTCATCGTGCGCAACGCGGCTGTCCACATTTGGAAAACAGTCGTAGCCAACACACCGAAAACCCTCAAGTCGATTCTTCCATTGCTCATGCAGCGCGTCATTGGTACGATGTCTTGCGGGTCTGAAGAGCGACAACAGACCGCGAGCCGCTGTCTGGGTGAAATCGTGCGCAAGTTGGGAGAACGAGTTCTCGCAGCCGTATTACCCATCCTGAACGAAGGGTTGGATAGCGACATGGTTGAGCACAGAGAAGGCGTCGCTCTTGGTCTCGCAGAAGTTCTTGCTGCTGCTACAGACAACCAGCTCGAATCGTATTACGACACCATCATCCCGACCGTCAGAGACGCACTGTGTGATGATGAAGAGCTGGTCCGCGACGCCGCCGGTCTCGCTTTCGACAGACTATTCCAACACGGGGGAGGTGAAGCCGCGAGTCGCATAGTTCCAGCGCTCCTCGAGGATTTGAATGATGGTCCGAACGCTCTTGAGGGCTTGAAACAAGTGTTGAAGGCTCAACCAAAGATTCTTGCCACGGTGCTTCCCAACTTGGCTCAACCTCCGCTCACGACATCTGGTGCTCGTACTCTCGGTGCGCTCGCAGAAGTGGCGGGCAGTGCTCTTCCGCCGCACTTGCCGTTGTTGATTCCGCCATTGCTCGAAGCGATGGCCGAAGATGATGAAGAAAGCGTGTCGGCCGCTAGTTCAGCCGCTCTGTCGGTCATTTCGTCTGTACCAGAGAACTCTTCTCACTTGCTGCTCGTTGAAATCAAGCAAGGGATGACGCACGAGTACGCCGGTTGCAGAGCTGCCGCGGCAAAGCTCGCCGGTTATTACGCGAAGAACGCCCCTGGATTCGATGATGAGAGCGAAACAGAGATAATTATTAAAAAGTTGTTTGAACTCTTTACCGATGGCGATGAAGCAGTCTTGCTAGCAGCTTGGACGGCGATGGGAGACGTCACGGGTACGATTTCTCGTCAAGAGTTACCCGAGTACGTCGATTGCGTCACCAAATCTCTGAACCTCGCGAGAGACAAGGTGCACCGCCTCAACAAAACGGCACATGAAATCCTTGTACCCGCTTTGTGCTTGCCAAAGGGCCTCGCTCCCATCGTGCAAGTGTTCCTTCAAGGTGTATTGGCGGCGGAGAGCTCGGATGCGCGAGAAGCCGCGGCTCGAGGTCTCACTCTGGCTGTGTCTAGCACTACTCCAGCGTCTCTGAAGGCGCATGTGATCGCGATCACCGGTCCTCTTATTCGTGTTGTTGGAGACAAGCACCCGAGTGCGGTCAAGGGCGCGATTCTCGAGTCACTGTCCGCGTTGATCAACAAGGGTGGCATAGCGCTCAAACCGTTTGTGCCTCAGCTGCAAACAACCTTTGTGAAGTGTCTTTCGGATATGCACATGTCTGTACGCATGAAAGCGGCCACGGCGATCGGTTTGTTGATGACCTTACAAACGCGCGTCGATGCATTGATAAATGACCTCATCACAACCGTTGAGGCAGAGTCTACCGAGCCCGGCGTGCGAGAGTCCACACTCAAGGCGATCGCGGGCGTCATCGCTCACGGCGGCAAGAATATCACAGCTCCCAATATTACGCGGGCTGTGGAATCTGCCACGCAATCTCTGTCGTCTGGTTCTGGGGGTGAACGAAAGTGTGCCAGTCTCGCTCTCGCGCGTTCGTTCTCGTATTGCACCGCGGAAGAGCGCAGCGTGACTCTTGAGAAACTCAACGTTGCAGAAGCGACTTCGCCGGAACACAGAGAGGGCATCTCTGAGGCGCTGTGTCAAATTTCGCGCGCCAACGCGCAGATGATCATGGATGAATATTCGTCCATCACACTGAACGCCTTGGTGCGAGCGTCCGCGGACGACAGAGCACCGAGCCGCGCAGCTGCCGCTAGAGGATTGGGTGCTCTCGCAGCTGTGTCAGTGTCTGCGTTGGGCGCTTCTTCGCCGTACCTGGCAAAACTTATGCCCGTGCTCAACAAATTGCTGCGCGACGCGGTGATTGAAGTTCGTTTCGCCGCCACTCGGGCCATCCGCGTCATCATTCGGGCCGCGGGCCCATCGGAAATGTGTCCACACTTTGAGTCTTTCATGCCCACATTGGCTGAATGCGCCGTGGCGGATCGCTCTTCTGATGTTCGCGCTCAAGCCGAACGCGCGATTTATCGCGCTTTCAGTTTACAAAACGGAACTGAAGAGGCATTGGAGCACTTGCGAGCGGGCGGTACCGCGAACGGTGCTCGTGCTCGTTTGTCGGACATTGTGCTTCGGCAATTAGCTGCGTTACCTGAACAGTCAGACGACGAAGGGGACACGCCGATCGAGCTCGATTTGCTCGACTAGTTGTTTATCAAATTCAAATACATAGGTTGAATCGATGAAAATGAATCTTCTACTGCTTTGCTAATCGTTATCGCTATCGTATAATTGTAAGCTGATGCCGACGTCCTTGAGCGTCGTCTTGGCCCCGGCGTTGGTTGGATCGAGTTCCAAAGCCTTGGTTAACATAACCTCAGCTCGCTTTAGTCTCGCAACGTCACCCTTTTGGTCGCCTAGGAGCAGCAAAGCCTTACCCGCGCGGACATATCCTCTGATGTAGTTGTCTTCCAACGCAATGGCGTTCTCGCACGCGACGATGGCTGCCTCGACGTACTCTCGTCCTTTGGGAGACGAGGCGTCGCCGCCGAGTTTGAGCGCCGTCGCGGCTTGATTACCCAAATACGCAATCTTACCCGGTGCCAAGCGGACGGCTTCGACGTAATAGTTGTAAGCGAGCTCAAAGTCCTTCCTTTTAAACGCATCCATCCCCTTGTCGTTCATCGATTCCGCAACCGCTTGAGCCTCAGCGCTAGAAGAATCCAAGTCGCTCCGCGCATCCTCAAAGGCGGTGGCGCCTCCGCTCATCCAACCGAGTGATTTCTTGGACTTGACCGCGGCGCCATCGAACCCGACGCCACCGATGCGTTCCCAAGGACGATCTTCGCTCGAACCGGCCATTTTCCCCTCTGTCCAGGCTCGTACCGCCGCATTCGCGCCGTCTCCCAACGCCCGCGTGGTGCTGTACTCTGACTCGCGCACGTGAAAACTCGCCTCTGGTTTCTCCCCAGCCTGCCACGGCACGCGCACATCCACCCCAAAGTTGACGTGCGGTCGATACTCCCCTCTCGCCCGAAGCATCGCGTCAATCTCAAACGGATCCGCACCCGACAGCGCCAATTTCAACACGTCCTCCAAGCTTTGCAACGGAGGAATCTCGTACGTCCTCCTCCACCTCTCGTAATCAAAATTCGCTGTCGTCAGCGTGTGATACGCCGCCGTGATTCTCGTAAACTTCTCCTTCGCCCCTTCCGGATCATCGGGGTTCTTATCTGGGTGCCACCGCAAACACAACGCTCGATACGCGCGTCGAATCTCCTTCTCATCCACATCCAAACCCACTGCTGCTGAACAAAACGCACTGTCGTCACGCTTCGTCGTCGTGAAACCATTCGATCCATCGCATCCATCGGCCAAACCACCGACGAGTCCGAGCGTGACGAGCGCGTCGCGTCGCGTCATTCCCCCATCGGCGTCATCGCGAGACATGTTCGCCGCACACGCTCGGCGTGGAGTGGCGTTTCGCATCGTGGGAAAACGCACGCGAGTGTTGTTTGGGTGGACCCCCTATCCATTTTTACGGTTCATGACTCGTCTTTTGATAGCAATTTTCAAAGTTTCGTTGGATTCGAAACATTAAGTCAGCACTGCGTGACTCTCCGAACGAACGGGTTCGGCCGCGATACGACGATGCGCGGGTCGTCGACGACGATGTCGTCGTGTGTGACCTCTAAGTCGTCGGTTTCGGTCTCGGCGATACGTCGAAGCGCGTTTCGAGGAAGACGACTGCGTTCGAGCGCAGATGTAAAAGTCGTTGACGATCCTCGTCAGCAGCGCGCGCGAGGACGGAACGCGCGACGATGCGCGACGACGACGACGCGCGCGATGGAGGCGGCACCGAGACGAGAGTTGGAAAAGATCACGTCGAGCGAGGAGTTTGAGGCGGCGATCGCGGAGGAGAATCGGGTCGTGGTGGTGGATTTCATGGCGACGTGGTGTAGGAAGTGTGTGTTTCTTAAAGGAAAGTTGGAAAAATATGCGAGCCGACACGATCCGAACGCGGTGAAATTTTGCGTCGTGGACGTGAATGCGGTGCCGCAGGCGATGATTCGTAAGTGTGGGGTGACGAAGATGCCCACGTTGCAAATCTATCGGGGTTCTGAAAAGGTTTGGGAGCTCATCGCCGGCGAGGATGGGGAGTCGGTGTTACATAAACTGACGTTTGCCATCGAAGAGCAACAAAAGGGAAAGAAGAAGACGTCGAAGAGCGCGCGTTGAAGGGAAGAAGAAACAAAAAAACAAATGTACATCTATGCGCTTGACAACGCGAGCTAATAACTATTACTACGCGCGCACGCCGCTTGTTGTAACAACATCAGAAACCGCACTTGCATTGAGGAATATGAGAGACGTAACGCTCGAGTACAGAAGTCGCCCGCTCGCGAATTTGTATCCACTGAGCGTCTACACACGCCGACGCCAAAGTCGTTGGATCAGAATAATCGTCTTCGAATCCGCTCAGGACGGCGAGCCGCAAGAAGACTTGCGCAGCGCCAAACTTTGTGCGCTTGTCTTCGCGATTCGTCAGCGCTAGGCACACACCTTGTCCGGATGTATTCACCGCGCGGAGCAAATCGATATTCATGGCGTTAAAATCCATGCCGTGCGATTCCTCAAGTTCTGCGGTTGTGAATCCATTCGAGGCGGCGCCCGTGAGCCGAAACGAGACCAAGGCGCTGTCGTCCACCAAGGAGTTTTCGTCGACTTCAAATCGTAAATCCTCCCCCATCGTCGCAGCGACGAGTCGTTTCACTTCCCGCGTCACTTTGACCGCATCATCCGGTAAGGGTGTCTCCAAGGCGCGAATATCACGCATGACAGACTCTTCATCCAGCCCGACGCCGATGATCACCAAGCAGGTACTCGTGGCGCTGACCAATTCGCCGACGCTCGGCTCAAGTTCCAGTCGCGACTTGCCAGAAAAGTGAAAATCATAACTAATCATGTTCGCATCTTCGGTGACCGTCAAGACACCTTTTGAGCGCAAAGTAGCATTGGGAATCATCTTCGTCGCCCAGTGCTGAAATCGAGCGAACACGAGGGGTGAAGACGTCTCGTACGCGAACGAGTTGCACATCGACTGCTTGCCTCCTGCAAAGTGCGTTGTCTTTTTATTGAGTGAAAGCGGTCCTCGAGTCACAATCTTGGGCGCGTCCTCGGGTATTTGTTTACGAAGACGGCCACCCGTCGGCGATATCACGTACGGGAGCGGACCGGTACCCCAGTCGTGACCGCTCTTGCCCTCTGGCTGCGGTAACATTTCCACGTCTAGTATGCTTGTGAGCGGAGCGTTGGCGTTGACGCACTCAATCACTCTCGCCCCCGGCGCTTTCGACGCAACCAAATCTTTCGCACTCCGTAACCTTTCCTCTTCCCCTTGAAGCAAATCAATCTTATTGAGCAAGACGATGTCCGCACACGCCAACTGCGCATCCCACACTTCTCGTTCCACCAAAGGCCCTCCATCCGCCGCTGTCTCGGCATCGACGACGCACACAACCCCATCAAGCCTCGCCCTCGTCAGTGCCCCAAAGTTGCGGTCTAGTCTCGAAACCACTTCTACCGGATCCACTAAACCGCTCGTCTCGATCAACAAGTAATCAAACAACCCCAAATCGCTCCCGTCCGCATCTGCGTTTAACAACTCCACCACGCCCTTTTCCAAATCGTCTCGCAGCGTACAACACAAACATCCATTCGTCAGTTCCGTTACCTGCACCGTCCCCGACGACGACGACGACGAGTGCGCAGTACCACCACCATCACGCCCGTTCCCGTTCCCATGCATCGTCACCTCTGTCGCTCTTCGCACCAACCGCGCATCCACGTTTACCGCCGCAAAATCATTCACCGCCGCCGCCACTCTCAACGAACGCCTATTCTCCAACGCCCTCTTCGCCAACGTCGTCTTCCCACTCCCGAGAAACCCCGTCACCAGCGTCACCGGCAATCGTTTCTTTGTCGCCGGCGCGAACGCCGTTCGGTTTTCGTAGTTTCTAAACATGTTCACCAGTCTCTCATCGTCGTCAACCTTTTTATCACCGGCGTCATCATCCCTCGTCGTCGCCGCACGATGATGACGCATTCCGCGACGCTCCTCCCGACGTCGCCTCGTCGTCGTCGCGGTGTTCGACGATGGCGCGACGTGCGCGCGCATAGCAATGACGAGTAAACAAAAAGATTTTCCGTTTCGTTTTCAGCGCTTCAGCCTCACTCGCACGCGCGTCTCGAATAGAGAACGGGCGACGCATACGAGTTCGGTGGAGCGTCCGGCGTACAGATAGAGAGGTACCGCGAGATCCTTCTTTCCTCATCAAGAGTCGATACATCGCGCGGACGGACGACATGAGTCAGAATCACCACGTTGATAACGGGAAGAAGACGCACCGACGAGCAAGGTCGTCGATATCGTCGGAAACGGCGGAACGCATGCCCGCAGGTGTGCCCATGGATGTAGAGGATGCGCGTTACGATGCGGCGCGAGCGCGAGCGAGGATGACGACGGCGACGATGCGAGGAGCGGCAATCGGCGCGGCGCTTCGAGGCGGATTACGTTTGGGCAAGTACGCATTGAAAACGACGCGAGGTGGACGGAAAGCGACGCCGGCGTCGATGCAGAGGGTGATTCGGGCATCAGAGGATGTGTTGCGGTATGCAGGGTTTCTCGCCGCGTTCGCGGGGACGTACGTCGTCGTGGATGAGGGGTTGAGGAAGAAGTTTGGGGCGGAGTCAAGCGCGCGTTGGAGGTGCGCGCTAGCGGGTGCGTGCGCCGGGCCGTCTTTGTTGTTGACGGGACGTGACGCGCGGCATTACGGATTGGCGGGGTACATTTGGGTGAGGTCGGTCGTGTTAATGACGAGGGTGGCGCAGAAAAGCGAGAATGAGAGGTTGAAGCGGGTGATGCGGGTGACAAAGTACGAACACGGAGACGTGGCACTGATGGTGGGAAGCGCGGCAGTTATATTGTCTGCGTTCATCATGAAGCCGGACACGGTGGAACCGGCGTATAAACACTTTTTAGACGTGCACGGAGGGAAGAGCTTAGAGGAGTACGGGGCGTTGAGGGCGCTGTGTGAGGCTAAGGGTGATGAGGAAGCGAGAGCATTGTGTTCAAAATTGGCGACATCGTCGTCGTGGTCGGCGACAGATTCGGCGCGCGACGTTGCGAATAGGACTCTGGCGAGCGAACTCGCGGTCGGTTCCGGTGGCGCTATCGATAAGTTGGCTCTGTATAGGTTGATCTTTTTCAAGAATGCATCCAATCCGGAGCATTTCCTCACGCACGTGGCCAAGTCTTTCGCTTCAACTTTTAGCGTCTACTTGCCCGTCTACCTTGTTCCGGCACTCATGATTCATCGAGAGAAGCTGTTCTCGTCGGAAAAAGGCCCAGATCTACTCGGGCGAATCGCCATCGGCTCCGCGAGATCTGCGTTGTTTCTCTCCTCGTACGTCGGCGCGGCCTGGAGCGGGGTTGACGTGGCGAATAGAGTGTTTGGTCGGTGTGACAAGCGATCGCTCACCGTTGGCGTCTCCATGGCGGGCCTCGCCACTTTCGTCGAAAAGAAGTCTAGACGCATGGAACTCGCCATGTATTGCGCGTCGCGCGCCCTCGAGACCGCGGCGCTCATGGCTGTGTACCGAGGTCTCGTTCCTGGGTGGGTACAGCGTCAAAGAGGAGACGTGTTTCTCTTCTCCCTGGCTTCGGCGACAATAATGCATTGTTACAACGCCGAGCGCGACGTCTTTAGGAGCAAGTACCTAAACGTCTTAGATTACATATTTGGAAGCGATGGGCACGATTCTCAGAGCATTTCTCACGTCGCGAGTTACGAAATTTTATTCGCGAGAGAAAATTCGATCGAGGGGGGTCGACGGGCCAGTCGCGGAGGACGACGTCAAACCGTCTCGGACGACGACGAAGTGGAACTTCAAACCATCGACACCACCAACGACGATCACAGAGACGTTACGCAAGAGGAATTCATCCAAGCGAGCGACGCGATGAAAGACAGTCTCGGTCACGCATCCGTGGATGAAATTCTCACCCTCTACGGTTTATATAAGCAAGCCACCGTGGGTGATTCCACGCTCGCCAAGCGTCCGGGCATTCTCGATTCCAAAGGACGCGCAAAGTACGCCGCTTGGGAACACTTTCTGGGTACCAAACCGCAACTCGCCATGAATGCCTACGTTCGAATGGTACGCAAGCTTCGCGCCGCCGCTGAATTTTCCACCCCCGCGCTTAGTCCGGACTCTCAGCGATCGACAACCGGGGAATGATAATCGTTTGTAACATCGTCGTAAAAGTTTGTCGCGAGAACAGTTGCCCGGCGTCCTCACAAGATGACTCAGCACTTCACCCTCGCACGCGTACCGCTCTCCGTCACTCGCGCGCCAACGTCGTCGTCGAAGACGCCGCGCGCGCAGCGACCGCGACGATCGTCGCCCGTCTTCGCCTCGGCCGCGGCGAAGGATGCGACGAACATCGTCTTCAATTCGTTAACCGCGGCTGCGTTATCCACGACGAGCATCGTATTTCCAGCGCTCGCTGACGCCGTCGACGCGACGTCGTGGAGCTCGGCGACGGAAGGATCGACGTCGAATCCCGCGCTTTTGGGGTTCACTTGCGTCGCCGTGTGCTGGGGGATTCCACAAACGCTCGGGACGGCGATATTGGCGGAAAAGGAAAAGAAGGGACGCGAGTTGTTGAAGAAGGCTGGCGTCGACGCGAGTGACATTCCGGATGGCAACTGGGGGAAGATTCAGAGGTTGCTCCAAGATAACGGGATTGACTACCGCGCGAAAAAGTAATAGAGTGCGTGTAATGAATAAATTATTACTGTGTAATACGTCGGTATTGAAAGAACGAGAAATATTAAAATGAAATGTGTTGCATATTGCCGTCGCAGTCACGACGGTCCATTTTACAGTTTGCTTCGAAAGTACACTGGTGGATACATTGCGTACACCAGAGCTTGGGTGTTAAATTGTCTCTCATTTGTGCGCAAATGCTTGTGCGCCCAATTATCGGGTAGCGGGCATCGGCGAGTAGGCAGTTTCGCCATGAGAGTATAAGTCGAGGCCCATTTCTTCGGCTTCATCGGACACACGGACGCCGTTGCAAATCTTGTCCGTCAACTTGAGGCAGACCCAGGACGCGGCGGCGGTGTACACCGCGGTGCTAACGGCAGCGAAGACTTGCACAGCGGTTTGCTTGAGCACCGGCACGTCGTTGAAGCCACCCAAAGCCGGGGAGGCGAGGACACCGAGCAAGATGGTACCCAAGAATCCGCCGACGCCGTGGACGCCAAAGACATCAAGCGCGTCGTCATAACCAAACTTTTCCTTGACAGTCGTGGAGAAGAATCGACAGACGATGGCGGAGCAGAGACCCATCAACACGGCACCAACCGGGCCGACGAAGCCAGCCGCCGGGGTGATGGCGGCGAGACCAGCGATGGAGGCCGTGCACGTGCCGAGAACAGAAACTTTGCCGTTTTCAATGACGTCCCACGCGGTCCACACCATGGCGGCGACGGAGGCGGAGAGCTGCGTCGCGAGGCACGCGAACGCGGCGCCCGCGGAGGCGGCACCCGCGGAGCCACCGTTGAAGCCGAACCAGCCAACCCAAAGCATGGCGGTACCGAGGAAGGTGAGCACCAAGTTGCCTTGATGAATCTTTGCATCCTTGCGCGGGCCGAGGTACATGGCCGCGACGAGGGCACCGATACCGGCGGTGATGTGCACGACAATGCCACCCGCAAAGTCGAGAACGCCCATGTCAGCGAAGAAGGCACCAGCGCCGCCCCAGACCATGTGGCAAGCCGGGAAGTACACGGCAAACATCCAAAGAGTGCAGAACCACATGACGGCGTTGAACTTCATTCGCTCGACGAGAGAACCAATCATGAGCGCCGGGGTAATGATGGCGAAAGTCATTTGGTACAAGACCCAGAGGGCTTCCGGGATGGTGCCCGCGACGGAAGCCATGCTCACACCGGCGAGGCCAACCTTGTCGAAACCACCGATGAAGGACGCGAGCGTCGTGACGCCCTCCGTCATGCCGACGCTGCTGAAGGACAGAGAGTAGCCGCACAAGAACCACAAGAAGGACATGTGCGCCGTGAGCGCGAAGCACTGAATCAACACGCTCAAAGTGTTGTTACGTCTCACCAAGCCGGCGTAGAACGCAGCCAAACCCGGAATGGTCATGAAAAGCACGAGCGCCGAGGAAATCAAAATCCAGCACGTATCCGCGGCGACAACCGCCGGAACCGCCGCCGCCGCGGCGGACGCCGGTCCCGCGAGCGTCATCGCCGCGAGTCCGGCCGCGCCCGCGATGAGCGGCTTTTTAAACTTTCCGAGTCCCTTGATCGCCGGAACCGCCGTCGCCGCCTCGGTCGCGACGACACCAGCGGCGCCATCGACCGCGGCAGCGTTTTCAAGCGTCGCCCTTCTGTCGACAGCTTCGCCGAACGCCTCACCAGCCGCGCCGACCGCGCCGGACGTCGCCCAACGCCCCCGGCGCGCGGCCGATCCGACGGATAAAATTTCCCCGGATCGTCCGACGCGTCCGAGCGTCGCCCGCGGCGTCGCCGTCATCCTCGTCTTCGTCGAAGAGGCGCGAACCGTCGCGGTTCGCGTCTTGAAATCGATCGGCGTTCGCATCGCCGAGACGCGCATCGTCGTTTGCATGTTTGCTGTCGAATGCGTCGGTGGTGTGATTAATTTACGAGAGGGAACGCGGTTTTATCCTCGTCTCGCGCGTCGTCGGTTCGTACGATCGTGCGTCGCGCGCGCGTGTGTGCCGGCGACGACGCGCGCTCGAACACGCAAAGGCACCAACCGTCGCGGATGTGTCGACCGGTGCGTCCCGACTGTTCGTGGTTAGCACTGTTTACTCATACATGTTTACTCCCCACGTGCGCGTTCGGTAGACAGAAAAGGGAGGTAGGGACCCCGTCTCGACCGACTGACGAATCATGGGGTGGCTACCACGTGTAAAATAAATTGAACGCATGATGAGCGAGAGAGAGAGAGAGTTGGTGACGCACACACACGCGCACTCGGTCGCGGACGGGAACGACGGACGGGAACGACGGACGGCGAGAGACGGGATGTCGGCGCTGGATGCGGGAACGTGGGTGTGCCCCGGGGACGCGATCGCGCGAGACGGGGAGGCGGGCGCGGGGACGTACGTGGACCACGCGGGGGTGGTTCGGGCGAGCGTGTGCGGCGCGGTCGCGACGACGACGGCGGCGGCGGATGGATCGGCGGCGGCGGCGGCGGCGGATGGAGGACGGTCGACGACGATGGTGTACGCCGTTCGACGACGGGCGGGTGATCCCGTGGTGCCGAGAGTGGATGACGTCGTGTACGGACGGGTGACGCGGGTGCAGGAAAAGGCGGCGCACGTGGAGATTTTGGCGGTAAACGGACGGTCGCCGACGGGCGGTGGGTTCATGGGTGTGGTGAGGAAACAAGACGTGCGAGCGTTTGAGATTGATAAGGTGGAGCTGGATCTGTGCTTTAGGAGCGGAGACGTTGTGCGGGCAAAGGTTTTATCGCTCGGGGACGCGAGGAGCTTTTACCTGACGACTGCGAGCGACGAGCTCGGGGTCGTTCAGGCGGTGCACAGTGAATCGGGAGAGGTGATGCTTCCGATTTCGTGGACAGAGTTTCAAGATCCAGTCACGGGTGAGGTTGAGGATCGCAAGGTGGCGAGAGTCGACGAGTAGGTACAGTAGGAAAAAATAAACGAGTGTAAATAGTAATAATTCGCGCCGTGCGCTACAGTGCTACAGTGTGTTCTACAAACGCGGTCGACTCGAAAAGAATCGAATTTCGTGCGTCTTCTTCTAAGGTCTATTCAATCGGCGTCGGCTTCGCCCGACGCGAGCCATCCCGGATTTTTGCTGCGATTGCGCGCCGGCAGGCGCACAAAGGACGCGTCTTCGACGTCTTCCAAATTCTCGGGCGCCGCATTGGCGGATTCAAAGTAATCTGTGAATTCCGAGTACGGCTCGGCGAGCAAATCCCCGTAATCGTCGTCGTCCTCATCTATCAAGCTCTCTCCCAGCGCCTCGACGTCCTCCTCATCCGTAAGTTGTCTCTTGAGCCATCTCACGAATGGATTCGTATCGCTCAGTCTGCGCCAGGACTCGTTGTCGCCTTCTTCGCCTTCATCCCGGTGCGTCAACCTCTGCACGCGCACGATGGCTGATCTTGCCCCGCTCGCAATCTCTTTCCGCGCGTAATCCGCAAAATCCACCAACTCTTCTTTTAAACTCATCTCCCGACTCACTCGCGGCCGTCGCGCGCCGCCCACTCCTTCGCATCGCCTTCCTCCGCCACCGCCGTTATGTTCCTCCTCGCCACCGTACCACATCACCACGTAACACGCTCCGACGGCGAACGCAACACTTAGCGCACTAAAAATCATCAACGCCGTCGCGTCCACGCCCGATTCCGTCCCCATTGGCGGCGGAGGCATCGGCGGGCTCTCTGGACTCGGCGGGCTCTCCGGACTCGGTCTCGGCGCGTGCGGCGGGTGCGGCACCGGCGGCGGTCGCGGCGGTCGCGGCTGCGTCCGCGGAGCCGGCGCACGCGAGTAGTTCGGGTACGGCGGGTAGCTCGGGTACGACAGGTACGTCCTTCGTGCGTCATCCGTGGTCTGTTCATTGGTAATCCAACGAGTGGACGCGTCAACATCGGCATCAGAGTCCAACCAGTTTTCGTGCGTTGTCGTCGTCGTCGTCGTCGTCGCGACGCGCGCGCGCGGGTCATCTGAATCCATCGATGACAACGCGTGCGCACCGGTCGATGTTATCATCATCATGACGACGACGACGACGACGACGCGTGGAGTGCGATGCATTTGGAGTTTTGGACGCTCCACACACTGACGCAACACACGAGAGCGACGATGGTTTCCAAGGAAGAGTTCGATGCCGCCGCGGAGGCGATCAAGGCTGTCAGCGAGGTAGGACGACGACGTCGACGATGATGATTACGGCAACGCTCGCAACGATGCGTGCGACGACGCGCGCGACGACAAAGGGGGGAGTGATGTGCTGACTGACTGACGGAACGCTGACACCTTTTGTATCTTCCGACGATCTAGACGACGCAAGAAGAGATGCTCGACCTCTACGGGTTGTATAAACAAGCCAATGTCGGTGATGTGAACACGGCACGACCGGGTATGCTCGATTTTAAGGGCAAGGCGAAGTGGGACGCGTGGAAGTCGAGAGAAGGCATGTCCAAGGAGGACGCCATGACAGCGTACGTGGCGCTCGTGGCTTCACTCAAGGAAAAGTACGGCAAGTAGACGACGACCTACGGACGTCCAATCTATTGATTTTTAAATGACACACATTCAACACAATCATAGTCGTATTCGCCATCGTGTTCACGGTCGACGCGAGACGAGACGAGACGAGACGAGTTCGTACAACTGGAATACCTCAACTGGAAACGCAGTCTGATTAAGAAGTCTGTTCAAACCTTCTCGACACAACGCGTCGCGTCCGCCGCGCGAGGGCGGACATCGCGTCGCGCACGAACGCGCGAGGGTGGACATCGCGTCGCCCGAGAGGAAGAACCGACCCAGCGAAGCGGTGTACGAGGCGAAGGACGTCCGCGAGTGACCGCGGACGCGCTATCGTTTTGAACTTGAGCTGACTCACGAACGAGTCGTTTGACTATTCTCGCGGAACGCGGGCGTTGGACGCGTCGAGAACGCCGTCGGAGGGGTTAAAATGTCGTCCTCCGCGTTGAGCGCCGAGTCTGGAAAGGTGCGTCGAATCGGACGATGCGAACGCGCGACGCGAGAGATGGAAATTCATTCAGGAGACGCTTTCAACCCAACCTCTGCTCGAAGACAAAGACGCAGACAAAGACAAAATTGATGCGACGAAACGAAACTGACGACGAGATATCGCTTTGCTTTGTAGGAAACCGGAGAGGTTGGCACTGAGAGATCGTACTCGCCTAGTCTGAGGAGCGGTGAACACGGTGAAGTGGGATGCAGACAGAATATGGAGGACACGACTGTGCTCGACGATAACGTCGCGGTTGAGGGCGCAGAGGAAATCGTGGCTTTTTACGGCGTCTTTGATGGTCACGGTGGTCGAGGGGCGGCGGAGTTTTTACGAAACAATCTGATGCGAAACGTCGTTCAGAATGCGAACTTCATCATAGATCCTGAACTCGCGCTGAAGGAGGCTTTTTACAGGACTGACCAGGATTTTTATGACTCTTGCGGACCGGGCGAAACGAGCGGGAGCACGGGCTTGGCCGCTTGCGTGATCGGCGGTAAGCTGTATATTGCGAATGCGGGCGATTGTAGGGCAGTATTGAGTCGTAAAGGTAAAGCGATCGACCTGTCGATTGATCAAAAGCCGAGTTCAGAAGGGGAAATGGAGCGTATTAAAAACGCGGGCGGTTTCGTCGAGGATGGATATGTCAATGGCTTGCTGGGCGTATCCAGAGCGTTCGGTGACTGGCATCTAGAAGGCCTCAAAGGTCGAGGAGGTAAAACAGGACCGTTGACTGTCGATCCCGAGATTGAAAAGACGCGTCTGACGGAGGATGATGAGTTTTTAATTCTCGCGTGCGACGGACTGTGGGATGTCTTCAGCTCGCAAAACGCCATAGACATGGCCAGGGCAAGTCTTCGGCAGCACAATGATCCGGCCAAAGCTGCGAAGGAACTAGCATCCGAGGCGCTTCGAAGGGATAGTTCAGACAACGTTTCGGTTGTGTGCGTGTGTCTGACTCCAGAAGCGCCGAAGAAGGAGACATTCATCCGCACAGCGCCAAGCCTGTTGCGTTCGCTCTCAGTCGAAGCAATGTCCATGGTTTCAAAAGCTATTTCGGATGACGCGACCGCTGAAATACCGAGTAGTTTCGCGCCGAAACGAGTGCAAAGTATCAGAGATCTCGGTGCCACGTCGAGTAGTAGCGGCTCTCTGGATTTGCACGTTCCAGACGCACCAATTTCTCAACCGTCGGCGTCTCAAGTTTCTCAAGTGCTAGAAAGCATCGCTGCTCTCAACGTGCAAAACAAAGTGCAAACTGGCGCGCTTGGCCTTGAACGTCAACACAGTTCTCAGTTAGATCAGTCGACTTGTAGCGAACTCGACACGCTCGAGGAGGAGGAGGAAGATTAAAAGCGGCTGGTATTAAAAATTTGTATTACAAGCAAATCATCCAACATTTGCATTCTCCATCATGACATCGCACGCCTCAAAGTACAGCTGTCCCAGCCGATGAACAACCGCTCGAGAACTTTCGCCTTCCGCCATGAGCGAAACTCTGAGATTGATGATACTATCGATGAGTCGACCGGGCCGAACATCTTTAACGTCCAAACCGCCAGAACTCGACTTGTCAGACCGGGGCTGAAATCCCCTGGTGGTCGCTTTAAGTTTGATTTTACCCGACGGTCCCGCTGTTTGCGCGCTTTTATCGATAGATTCCTTCACTTTGTCAAACAGCGAGGCGAGTTTCGCGCGTCGTTCTTCCATGGCTCCGATGACGACGAGCTCCTTGATGAGCGCCGCCTCAGCCTTTGGAAGTTCAGAGGGCGCAAACGACCCAGAAACCACCGTTTCGCTGTATATCCCGTTCTCGTCTACCGCTTTTGAGAGCTGTCTCGCCGTCTCCCGCACGACGATCACCTGATAGAGCAGTTCCCAGTTGGGAACCTGCTCCTGGAGCTCCATTTCGTCGACGAGCTGCGCCGCCGCTCGCTCAACCTTTTCCACCGTCACTCCCGGCACCTTGACGTCTCCCAGTGCCACCCCACCGCCCGAGTGCGCCGTCTTCATCACTTCAAACCTATCTTCTGCCGTCTTCAACCTCGCCACGAGCTGCACAACCTGCATCTCATCTGTCCAGGAATCCGTCACCGTCGCCAACGTCTCCTCCTTAATTGCGTTGAGCAGCGACACCAACTGCAAGTCCCCGCTCGCCTCGCTCGCCTGCACGTACGCCCCGAGCGCGGCTAAAAACGACCCATCCAACTCTTCAAAATGCGACCGCACCACCCCTCTCAAAATCGCCCGTTTATCCACCGATTCAGCCGGCGTCACGCGTTCGCCCGTCTCGCTCACCTCGTTGAACACCTCCGTCGCCGCTTCCTCGACGAATATCGCCTCGACCGTCTCCCGGATAATCTTATCCAACACCTCCGACGCCGCGTTCACCCGCGTGATCGTCTCATCGTCCTCACCCGCGTCGCCATCCGCGTCGCCGTCCGCGTCATCGTCCCTTCTCACCGCCGCCACCACGCGCAGCCTCGTTGCGCTTTTCGCACTCATCACTCTTCCAGCTCTGCGCGCGACGCGTCGCGCCTTGCCACCACCATCGAGACGACGACCGCATCCGACGCGCGACACCGTCGTCGTCGTCGTCGTCGACGTCGTCGGCGCACATCGCGTCGCCATCCGTCCGAGTCCGAGTCCAGTCCACTCGAGTCCAGTCGCCGCGTGCGACTGGCGCGCGTCCACGCGCGTCCACGGAACGACTCTGGGCACCATTTTTAATTATCATCTCACTGTTTACACATATATCACGTTCCAACATTATGTCCATCAACGGTTCACGAATCAATAAAACCAGGAGGGACTCCCCCCACCCTCTCGGGGACACCAAGAAAAAAAAAAGAAGGCACCGACCGCGCGCTCGCGACACGTCAGAGCGAGACGGACGCGCCCGACGGACGCGCGGGCGCGACGGGGGCTCTTCGTCGAGGAAACGCACCGACGGGCGTCGGGGCGGGGACGGATCGCGTCGCGTCGCGTTGAATTGAATTGAATCGAATAGAGTTTCGGTTCGTCGCGTCGATACATAGTCGCGGACGTCGTCGAAAACGGGACGTCCGTTTCGTCCCCCACCGCCGCTGACTCGTGTCGTGGAACGCGAGACGGGATTCGGTTCCGGTTTTTCGGTGGAGGATTCGACGCGGGTGCGCGCGACGCGACGGCGACGTCGACGGCGTGACGGAATCAGAGGGGAGATAAATTTTTCGATCGGAATCGACGGCGTGGTCGACAACGTCGACGTCGCGGGTCGGAGTATTCTCGTCGAGAGCGGCTGGCGCGCGCGAGGTGAGGTTGGCGGTTGCGCTCACTCACGGTGCCCACCTAGAGAGAGAGGGAGAGAGAGAGAGAGAGAGAGAGAGAGAGAGGGAGAGAGAGAGAGAGAGAGAGAGAGAGAAGAGGGTGGGTGTGGTTAGTTGATTGAGAAAATGACGACGTTGGAGGATGATCTGGTGTTGACGACGCCGAAAAGAGAGGCGAAGAATACGCCGGCGCGCCGCGCTCGGTTTCAACGTGAAAACGACGACAGATACCGGCGACGAGGGTGGATTTCCGCCTTCGCCGACGACAGTGGCTTCTCCGCGTGGGTCGGACGGAACAGATGAAGGGGAGACAAGTTTGCTCAAGGCGGAGGAACTTACTGTGCCGAAGAATGATATTCGAATCATGCTTAAGAATGGATCGTCGAAGCCGATGGAGGTGTTGCGTTCTCAAGTCGTAACGTCTTTGACGTTGAGCATGAAGCCTGAGTGGTTTACAAAGCACAGACACGTGTTTTCTCGATCGTCGCGCTTGCTTTTGGGTGATGCATCACTTCCAGAGCAGCTCAATAGAGATGATTTGTGCTCGAAATTGGACGATCCGGATGAGTACCGAGAGGTTGTCATGAAGCTCGCGGATTTGCAGTACATTCGAGTCAAGGCGGTTGTCAACGTAAACGAGGCGGGTGACATTGACGAGCGCGAGTACTGGTTGCCGTTGAACAAGACGCAAACGATTGGCGAGATTAAGCGCTTGGTTTCCAACGCCGACGATTTAGAAGCGTCTAGAGAGAGACTTCTGAGCGATGTCGATTCGTCGACTGGAATGAGCATGGTTGTTCGCGGTAAGGAGCTCGATAACGAATCGACGATTGAGAGCGAAGGCTTGGAACACAACGCACTCGTTCACTTGTATGTCAAGCGAGACGCCAACGTCAATGTGGCTCTGAGATCGAACAACGAGTTGGAAATCCGTTTGAGCGTGAACAAAACTACAGAAAATTTCCGCGACCAGTTGAGCGTGATGAGACCGAGCTCGGTGGACAGCGCCAGGTACACCCATAGACGGACGGGAAGCGTAAACATTTACCCAGGTGGCAGTCTTCGCAGCGGTCCTCTCAGTCTTTACGGAGCTGGGTCGCTCGAACTGCGTCCACACATTCCCAGAACGTCACCGAGAAGTGTGGGCACAAATTCAGTGCCGATCCCTTCGCCAAGGTCTACCTCTTTCGGCACGGGATCTTTCGGAGGTCGTAGCTTGATTCACTCTTCATGGAACGCGCGGGCTTCCGTCAACTCGCACATGTCACTCAGAAGCAATGCGAGCGGCGAGGATTCGATTTCGCCACCGAGCGCGCCTCATACGCCGTACGGCAGTCCAGGCATGCTTTCGACGTCGTTCGATCTCGCGCGCGAGGGCTTACTCTCCGGTAAGGCACCGCAGCTCTCCTCCGGGGGTAACGGCGGCGCCTACTTTTTGAAGGGCGTAGACGGCAAAACGGCTGCCGTCTTCAAGCCGGCAGACGAGGAACCTTTTGCTCCGAATAACCCGAGAGGACACCGAAGCAGCCAAAATGGCGAGGGCATGCGTAAGGGAACTCGAGCGGGCGAAGGTGCCACTCGTGAAGTTGCTGCCTATTTGCTCGATCACGGTGGTTTCGCCGGCGTTCCTGCGACGTCTCTAGTCAATTTGACTGATGGTGCGGAGGAAGACGATGGTAAGCTTGGTTCGCTGCAAGAGTACGTCGAAAACACGGCTGAAGCTGAAGAGTACGGACCGAGTATGTTCCCTACGGAAGAGGTCCACAAGATTACCGTGTTGGATATTCGTCTCGCGAACACTGATCGCAACGCCGGGAACATCTTGTGTCGAAGCGACGAGGAAGGGAAGATTGTGGCGCTGATCCCGATCGACCACGGATACGCGCTTCCGCACACTCTCGAGGATGTTTGCTTTGAATGGGAATTCTGGCCGCAAGCTAGCATTCCTTACAGCGACGAAATCAAAGAGTACATCTCCATGCTCGATGCAGACGAGGACATTGAATACCTGCGCGAGAATGACATTGAGCTCAAGTCATCCTCTGAGCGCGTGCTGCGCGTGTGCACTGTGTTACTGAAGGAGGCCGTAAAGCGCAACTTCACCGCTGCAAACATTGCGTCCATGCTCAGCAGGAAAATGCCCAACAGAAAGTCGGACATTGAAAAGATTGCCGCCCAAGCGGCGTCCACCGCCGTCGCCGAGGGTCGCTCGGAGCGCGGTCTCTTGGTGCACAAGTCTCCCGAGAATGGCTCGTTCTGGAACGACCTAGCGGACGACCCGATCGCCGAAAAGCGCTTCGACGCCCAATTCAAAAAGCTCCTCGACGTCTATCTCGACAGCTACGAGCCAGAGGAGTAAAAGACGCATTCGTCACCGTCACCGTTGTCGTTACTCGATCGACCGACTTGACGGACGGGCGGCGGCGCGCTCGTGTATACTACGCCGAAACGCACACATGCGAACACAGCTCTGGCTGCGTTCGAGCGCATTCCACTAGAGCATTCTGTGAAAATTCTTGTAAATGATGATGATACAAAAGCTACGTGTACAAAACGCTGGATCCAACGCGCGCTACTTACTTTCGTTGTTTTACGGTGTTCAATAAAGCCCCTTCGGTCCAGAGAACGGATGAGACTTTCAAACTAGACCCACGAGTCAAGATCGACACAGTCTACCTCGCGAACGAACGAACGAACGACGAGACGCGCGAGCGACGACGACGACGAGACGCGATGGTACCGCCGCCGACGTTTGCAGATATGTTCGCGGCGTCGCCGGCGTCTTTGAGGAAAATGCGCACGCACAACTCGTCGACGACGACGACGACGACGACAAATGGACGAGACGACTACTCGTACTCCCCGGTTGCGTTTTCGATCGCCGACGTCGCGACGCACGACGGAACGAAGACGCCCGGGAAGTACGGAAGCGGTGCGGTGGAACAATATGATGACGTGTACGACGCTTTCGCGGGTATGTTTGCGGCGTCGCCGGCGTCGTTGAGCAAGATGCGCGCGACGGCTGAAAGGACGACGAGCCGAGCTGAGGAACCGAGAGCGGTGGTCGGACGGAGAGAGGATGTCGCGGAGACGTTCGGGGATATGTTTTTGGCGTCGCCGGCGTCGTTGAAAAAGATGCGATCCATGACGACGACGACGACGACGACAAGGGCGGCGTTCGGATCGCCGGTGGCGTTAGGGGCGAGGGAACGGGAGGAGCACGCGAGCGTTGGGGTCAAGGAACCGGTACATTTTGCGGACATGTTCTCCAGTTCTCCCGCAGATTTGGCTAAAATGCGAAGAGCAAACGTCGGTGGGGCGGGACGTGGGATGTCAGTGTCCGTACCAAAGTTTTCGGCGGACGCGGCGGCGCGCGCTGGGGCTTTCGCGGGAATGTTTGCAAGCTCTCCTGCGGATTTGGCAAAGATGCGCGGTAAGCCTTCTTCAAACGTTTCGTACGCGAGCGGTCGTCATGGTGGGGACTCGCGGTTTCAAGTCGTCGCGCCTGACTTTCAAGCCATGTTCGCGAGCTCTCCGAGCGATTTGAAGAAGCTTCGCAGCGCTTCAACATCCAAGAAGATGCTCGGGGTTGAGAGCGACAGATTTGAGGTTACGTATCTTCTCATCGCGGGCACCGAAGTGGAAGCGAAGGAGCGCGTACTCGAGATTTGTTTGGAGCAGACGGTCGAGCTTCCTTCGTCGCTCGTCCCAGAAGGGACTTGGATTCGAGAGCACGTCGTCGGTCGATTGGAAACTTTGAGCAAGCCGACGACTGGACCGCACGCGCATCGCCGTGACGCCTGGCTTGCCGTTGTGAGCTATCACGCCGACACGACGGGCGGCGAATTGACGCAGCTCGTCAACGTCATCTTCGGTAACACGAGCATGAAGGAAAACGTCATGGTGATGGACGTGCATCTCCCGTCGTGCGTGCTGAAGGATTACCCGGGTCCAAGATTTGGCGTGGATGGGCTTAGAAGACTTTTGGGTGTCCCGGAGGGCCCTCTCGTGATGACTGCGCTCAAGCCGATGGGTCTATCGAGTCAGGAGCTCGCAGAGATTGCGTATGGGTTCGCCAAAGGTGGTGTGGATATTATCAAGGATGATCATGGACTCGCCGATCAACCTTACTCGCCGTACGACGAACGCATCCGAATGTGCTCCGAGGCAGTGGCTCAGGCAAACATGGAAACTGGACGCAACTGTCTGTACGCGCCGTGCATCAACGCTCCGGCACACTTGATCATTTCGCGCGCGCACGCTGCGAGACAAGCCGGAGCTGGCGCCGTGTTGATGATTCCGGGTATTACCGGTCTCGACGTCATGCGCGAACTCGCGTCGGATTCTAGCTTCAACTTGCCCATCATCGCGCATCCAGCGCTTCTCGGGTGCATGCTCGGCGGTGGTAGCACGAACAGAGTCGCTGGATTCAGTCACGAGGTCTTACTTGGTGTTTTACCGAGACTCGCGGGCGCGGACGCCACTGTGTTCCCGTCTTTCGGCGGCAGATTTGGCTTTAGTGTGGAGGAATGCCAAGCCATCAACGCCGGCTGCACCAGACCGATGGGCAACATGCCGTCCATTCTACCGTCGCCCGGTGGAGGCATGACCCTCGAACGCATCGCGCAAATGCGCGAGGTATACGGTCCGGATCTCTTGCTCCTCATCGGCGGGTCTCTCTACGCGCACTCGGAAAACCTGATCGAGAGCGCTCGACACTTCATGAAGCTCGCGGGTCGCAAGGAACTCTACGGGCCAAAAGAACGCCCTCACGACGGTCACCGTTCTCATCGCATGTAAATTTTAATAATATTCGGATGTGTATTATTTCTCAAACCTCCATTCTAATCATTGCCACACGTCGTCGCCGAGCAACTGTTTCTTCTTTGCCCAACCGATCGCTGGCGACACAAGCGTCGCGAGCATGTGCACCCCCAACAGCGGTTGAAACAACCACGGCCACAAGAATAGCCACGTCCCCAAGAACGGTTCATCATACGACAAACCATTACCCTTACTCAACCGCACACCGACGCCGAGAATCAACCACGCCAGGATGAACAAGATGACGAAAAAGTCATACAAGAGAAAGGTATCGATCGCCTCTTTGATCCCATCCATCGCGCTCGCTCCCTCCTCCGCGCCCGCACCCGTGGACGCCGCCATCGAAGACGACACTTCGCGTTCTTTCGCCGCCGCGAACCGCGCGATGTCCGCCTCGAGATCCGCGCTGACATCAAAGTCCATACGCCGAGTCACGTCCTCGCCGGTCGGTTCTTCGGTGCTCTCGCCTTCACCACCGCTCGACGACGACGCGCGCACGACGACGACGGCGGAGGCGGTAGAAGCGCGTCTCGCACGCAACGTGCTCGCCATTTTTCGTCTTCCCCGCATCACGCATCGCGCGTTCGCGCGCGTCGCGGTCGAATGAATCGTCGTGGACATAGTGGATAACACCAGACCGTGCGCGTCGCGGACTGACGCCAGAAACCATCGCCGCGCCGCTCGAGCATCGTCGCGGCAACGACGCGTCGGTCGGAACGAAACGAACTGGACGGACATGTTTCACGTTTCTCTCGCCACGGGACCGGCGCCGGGACCCGCGACGGTGGGACGCGAGACGCGAGACGCGCGTGGGAGTCGAGCGACTCGAGTCGTTGGAAAGCCGAAGCGAAGGAGCGATCGGTCGTCGCCGCTCGTCGCGTCGTCGATGGAGACGAGGGTGACGACGACGCGGTCAGTGCGAACGCGTGCAATCGATCCGACGTTCGTGGACGCGTTCGGGATCACCGGGGCGGAGTGGGAACAGGTTGAGGGTGGGTTGTTTGGCGCGTCGTTGGCGCCGTATTTGGGATTTTTGTACTTTTTATCGAAGGAGGAGACCAAGTGCCCGCCCGGGACGCTGTTTGGGTTTAAGTTTTTGCTCGCGTTCGTCTTCGGGACGATACCCTTCGCCATCGTGGCCAAGGTGCAGTACGATGAGATTTTAGCGAATGTGGATATTTTGCACGGCGTGGCAGAATCGCTATTGACGATGACAAACGTGTTCATAGTGCTCGGATTTCGGGAAGGTTTGCGGGAAGCGAGCCAAGGCGACGGTGGTAATGGAACCAAGAAGACGACTAGTTTGGGTGACATCGGGGCGGCGCTGTTTTGCGCGCTCGTGGCGTCGAATGCTGTGCTCGGCGCGTCAGACGCAATGGCTTCGAGCGAAGTCGTCGCCACTTGGGATTCTACCTGGCCGCACGTCGAGCCTTCGAACGCGTTGAGCCTACCGACGTGGGTGATACACGTATCGAGTCTCGTGGAGTGGCTCATTGCCATGGGATTGGCGTGGGAATACGCCGAAGTCACGAATAGACCGGCTTGGAAAGGATTGACATGGGGCATGGTTCCGTGTCACGCCTCTGGCATCGCAGCATGTACGTTTCATTTGTTTTATAACTCTCCAGCGCTCAACAGCGTGGTGGCGATGCAAGCCTTTCTCACGGTTGTGGGTAACACCACGTGCGCCATCGCCGCTTATCGGATATCAAAAGAAGGAGAGCGACTGAATGAATTGCCCGCCTCGGAACCTGTCGCTGAGTCTACCGAAGAGGCCTCGCTGCAAGTCGTGGACATCTCCCTCGGCACCGAATCCCTCAAGGGTTGGGAAGACCTTTCGGCGGCTTGGGCATCCGATTCAGACGCTGTTCTCTTAGCCAAGCTCGCCCTAGTATCCGTCGTCGCCTCCGCCGGGGTAAAGTACGGTTCTCTTTTGGTGGACTTTCCATTCGAGCCGAGCGTCGCGTCGGCGTTTAGCATCATCTTCATTCCCACTCTGCTCAATTGCGCAAAGTGGAACCAACTCTCGCAGGAATCTGCGACGAATTAGCATTTTCACGAGTTCGTCGGCGCTTTGCATTAGCATCCGTCAAATTGCCGCACCGCGCTCTCAATTTGTATTGTTACGTCTTTCAACCAGTTAAAGACACGTCTGACACAAAACGCGACACATCGACGCCTGGCTTCTATCGCGTCGGGAGACGTCGCCCGACGGGAGACGGGAGACGAAAGCAACATGAGCGACGAACCGTCGACGTCACTGGAGACCGTGGACAGTGGGACAGAGGAAGAGCCGACAGTGAGAGCGCTGAGAAGTGCATTCGGTTGCTCGGAAGACTCGGTCGAGGTGAAGGAGTTTTTGCGCACCATCGGCGTGGGCGCGGACGCGATACCGTCCACGGATCGGAAGTCTTTCCCGGGAGATTGCGAGTACGTCAACTACAAGTCGCGAGGCGTGTCGCTGTGTTTTGACAAGGGTCGCTGCGATACGGTACACTTGTACCGAGCAGGCGTCGACGGATACGAAGGTTACCACGGCGGTTTACCACTGGGCTTGACCATGGATAGCGTCGCCGTGGATGTGGTGCGCGCTCTGGGTGAACCCACCGGTAAAGGCGGGGCGGGGCGGATGATCTTCTTGTCCTACGACCATTTGGGTGTTAAATTTGACATTGCCGCCACTCAGTGGGATGAACCAGACGCAAAGATTTGCTGCGTCGCCGTCTGGGACGCGGACGCGGACGCGACTTGAAAGTAGTCTATAGTTTGTTTGTTTGTACTAGTATTGCAATAGTCTGTGTTTCTAGCTACGGTGCGAATGTTTGGGAAAGAACCGGAATGGGGCTACTTTACTTCACTTTTTTTCGTCGCTTGCGACCGCCCTCCGAACGAGCGCGTTGAGGCAACTTGTTTCCATCCTTATCCACCTTCTTTGCTTGACGTTCGACCAGTTTTTGTGTCGGATTCTTAATATAAATCGGGTCCGTAGCCACCTTCATCTCCTTAGGAATGTGCACCGGCTTCTTTTCAGAGGACGAAGATGACGAGGACGAGGACGAGGACGAGGACGAGGACGAAGACGAAGACGAAGACTCGCTGTCGCTTCCGTCGTCGCCGTCGTCATCCTCATCGGAATCGTCCAAGAAGAAGTCGTCCTTTTCTTCTTCCTCATCGTCTCGCTCGCCGTGCGCAGCCATCTCGGCGCCCCCTTCGTTTTCGTCTCCCAACGCAGCCGCCGCCGCCAAGTTTGCCTTTACGAGTTTTCTCAACCTCGCCCGCTCCTTCGTCGCGTGTTCCGTATCACCCTCCTTGACCAACACACTGACATATTTTTCTCCCCTCGGAAAGTTCATCACGTACTCCAAGTCCTCCTTCAATCCCGCCAGCTCGTCCTCGTCCGCTCGCGTCTTGTCCGCCTTCTTCTCCAGTTGTTCCATCCTTCGCGTGATTTTTACCCTCTCAAAAAACTTAACCTTGTGATACCGCGTCGACAGCTTCTTCTCTCTCTCCACCCTCTTGTTTTCTTTTCCCTGATCCCGAAGTCGCTCCAGCTCTCGCTCTTTTTCCTCTCTCAGTTTCGCGGGAAGGCCCTCTCTCTTGAGCATGCGTTCAACGCTGCGAATTTGGTTCTTCACGCTCGGCCGTTTCCCGGCACCCGCGTGTTTCCCACCCGTGCGCTTGACCCATTTGCGTTTCTTTATTCCGTTTTCCGGGTCTCTCGGTCCGTCGGGTCGCATGCTTGTTTCCGGTGTCGGACGACAGCGAGTGACGATGGAGCGCACCCGGCGGCGGGTTTTCTTCTTTTTAGTGGCCACCACAACAGAGTCCAGTGGTCGTTCGGAATCGCCGTGTACGCGCATACATTTGCAACTAGCATTCTACTACAACAAACAAATCACACCGCGCAGTTTCAGCGCTACTAAGATTTCATTCAAACCCCGCCGACGACGCCGGCGACGGGCGTTTCAACCAAACAAGACGGTGGGCTTGCCGGCGCCCGAAGCGGAGCGAGCGCCGCGAGAAATCCGAGGCGACGCGTTCATCTCCATGTGAAGCTTCATCGCCATCTCCTCATCCGTCAACTCTTTCGGTTCTTTTGCAGTCACGTCGTCGTCGTCGTCGTTGTGTGCCCCTGGCGTTCCCGACCTCTCGCTCTTTGTCGAGAGCTTCTTCTTCTTTTTTGCCGTCTGCTCCGTCGTCTGCAGGGAGGACGCGCTCGCGTTTCTGCGAGGTCCCTTCGACTTATTAGAAGTCCCATAAGACCCTCCCGTTTCTCGCGTGTCCGCGTCATCACACGAATCGTTCCCTCCGCCGCCACCGCTCATATCGAGCGCTTTACCCGCCAATCGCGGGTCCCCGAGCGCGAGTTTTACGTACGACTCGCCGACAAGTCGAGCTTTTTTACTCCCGAGATCCACCGGCGAGTGCGCGACTTCTCTCAGCACGCACCCGAGTCGTTTCCTCGGCGGCAGCGTGTGCACCTCCGCAGAGGCGTAGAGAAAGTCCATGTCGTGGGTCACACTCTTCGTTTCAACGATTCGTCCGTTCCGTGTCGAATCGAGAGTTTCGATCGAATTTCGATCGAATTTCGCCGAGGTAACAACAAACAATGCACGCCGCCGTCTCTCCTAGCCCGAATCCCCCTCGTGTTGCGCGTTTCGACGACGAGACCGAACACACCGCAGAACCCGCGCACGGTGACAACGCTCGTCACGCGATGTACGCGCGCGCTTCTTCTCCAGCGAAGACGTAAAACCGACCCGGGAAGCACGCGCGTGGGAATCTGTGGTCGCACGCACGTGCGATCGGACACGCGAACACAGCCGTTCAGCCGTCCACCCGTAAAAGTAGAATTTGACCGCATAGACCATTGTCCCTCACTGACGAGTCATGAACCGCAACGAACGGTTCTACTGGCACCAATAGTATAGTGGTTAGTATATAAGTTTCCCATAGTGTAGGAGCCTATGTGGAATTAACTTGAGACCCGGGTTCGATTCCCGGTTGGTGCACTCATATATTAACTTTTTTAAGCCTATCAAGTATTTTCCATCTTTTCTGATAAACTTTTTAGGGTTTAGGTTGGTGCACTCATATATTAACGGCGGGTTTAGTATTATTGCATATTTGCACTATCGTACTCGTATATGAAGACTGAGCACTCCGCCCGAGTGATCACTCCGCCCGAGAACTACAAAAACGCGACGGTTCGCCGCGCCGCTCGTCGCGCGAACACGGATCTTTTTGATAGCGTTATCTCTCTTTAAGTACGTGTCAAATGTCCGACTTTTACTACAAATATTTAGTACTCCCTGCAACTTTCCGTTTTACTCTCTCGGACGCTTGCCTCTCCGGTAGCGCTCCTCGAGTTCTTGGACGTTTTTACACGTCCCGACGGCGGTTTTCATCTTTTCTAACACCCGATTGCGAATGGTTTTGGTGCACGTCCACAGGTCGGCGGCGGCGGGGGATTGGAGATAAAAGACGCCGGTGTCGTAGCTTGAGACGCGATGTCTCTCGCGCGCGGGTCGGGAATGTTGAGCGCCGTCAATAAATCCGTGGTCCGCGGCGATGATGACGTCCGCGGCGGGAATTCGAAGGAATTCGCTCTTTGATAGGGCTTGCCAAAATTTACACTCTTTCCACGCCGGGACGACGACGACAAAGGAGAGGGCTTCGTCACTCTCTCGCGCTCGACGCAGGAGCGATTCCGCCTTGTCCACCGCCTTGGAGATTGTTTCTGGGACGAACGGGGGGTTCATCTCGAAGCTCCCGCGCGTTGGTGCAAATTTATCGGAGAAGAAGCTTCCAAGAGACCCGAAATACTTGTCCACGTCGAAAAATTGCGAACAAAAGCTTCCGTATCGACAGTTGAGCGGAGACGCGAATACTTCGCACGCGACGCCCAGATTTGATTTGAGCGCGTCGAACGCGTCTTCTCCCAGAGCCGCTTGGTATCCCGATCCACCGAGTGATTCATACCGCATGAGAAGCGCGTACACGCGATACGCAAACGTCTTGTACTCGTCAGAATCGATATTTGAGCTCAAAGGCTGACCGCGTCGACACGCTCGACAATACAAGGCCCTGAGCTTTCCAAGGTGCGTTTTTGTCACCTTGACGTACGGCTTTAAACTTCCGAGCTGCAAGTGAATAAACGATCCACTATCGCGCACGACGATATCCTCCACTTTTAAACCATCTCCATCCTCCCCTTCGCCTCGTCTACACTTTTCCCATCGAGCCGCCGCTTCGACGGCTCTTTGCGCGGCAGCCTTAGCATCTCGCGCCGCATCCTCCGCGCTCGTACCGTGTCGAACCAAATCCCTCTGCAACCCACCCTCCGCATCGATCGCTGGCAACAACGGCGCCGCCAAACCGCCTTCAACGAGAGAAGCTCGCGCGAGCCATCGCTCGTAAACCAGCAACGCCTGCTGCGGTCGCCGCTCGTCCTCCTCGCCCGCTTTTCCTCCTTTGATTCCAGCGAGCATTCGCGTCAGCTCCGACCGCACGCGCTTCACCTGTTTATATAGCGCCAGCTCCGCCGCGGCGACCGCACGGGAGGACTCCAGACTCGGTTCACGGATCCTCGGCCGAGCCACGGGTGGTTTCACGTGTGGGTCCCATATACCAGTCGGTGTCGGCCGCCGCCTCTTTTTGTCTGACGTCGACGGCGTCTGTTGACGACGACGCGAATCGCGATCGACGGAGAGGTCGGCAGCGGCATCTGTGTCGGGCATCGCGGAAAAGAGATGCCGGGGTGAAGTGAGGTGACGCGCGTCGGGGTGAGGTTGGGTGCTTCACCAACCAATCATTCAATCAATCAGTCAGAGTTAGTTGAGGCGTCGGTCGCGGAGAAGAGTGTGAGTACTTTATAACTGCTTAGATTAAAACGGATTACAACCCACCGCCAGCGATAATTCTAGGAAGAATGGCGGTGGCGACACCGAGGGCGTAGTAAGCCCACACTGGAATGTTGTTGACGTCAACGACAGTGTCACCCTTTGCGCGACCGTCCAACATGGCTTGCATCTTCTCGCCGTCGTCCTCCTCGGCGAGCTTGGCTTGCACCTTGTTGGACAAGTCGTCGATGGTTGCCTCGTCGATTTCCATGGATGTGGCGTAACGACGCTTGATCTTGTCCAAATCATCGGCAATCCTGCGCGATTCTTCGAGAACCTTGCGTTCTTCGCCGTAGAGCGCCAAGAAATCGGCGAGCTTCTTCTCGGTGGCGCCGAGCTTCTCGCGGACGATGACGAGCTGGCTCTCGCTATTTTCCATGCGTTCCTTGTACGTCGCAGTGGCTTCAAATTGGGTTCGGAGAGTGGCGAGCTCAGCTTCAGCCTTTTCGGCGCGGTCCATCGCGCCAGAGGATGACGCGAGCGCTTGATTCACCGTGACGAGCTCAGACTCAGCCTTTTTCGCCTTGTTCTCCGCGTTCGTCACATCGGCAAGAGCTTGGCGCGCCAAGTCATCGAGTTCGCTCTTGTGCTTTTGTTGCATTTCAGAGTACTTGGCCTCGAATTCACTGGTCAGACGCGCGAGCTCAGTCTTGCTGACACCTTGCTGTTGGGTCAACTGCGCCTGGACACCCGCGAGCTCCTCCTTGAGCTTGCTGATTTCGCCCTCCTTGCCCGCGAGACCAGCCAACTGCTTCTCGAGCTCGCTGACACGGGTTTGCGCGGCGTCTCTCGCGGTGGTGAGAGTGGCTAATTTCTTCTCGTCCATCTGGTTTCTAGAAAGCATCTCCTTCTCAAGCTCTGCCATGCGCGCTTGAGCAGATGAGAGCGCGGTCTTCGCATCCTTGGCAGCCGAAGACGCCGACGCCGCTTCTTGCGCAGACTGCTTCGCGACGGCGGTTTGTTCACCAAGTTGCGCCTGAAGGCTGTCTATCTTCGCTTCGAGATCAGCCTTTGCAGCTTCGAGAGCGGTCACCTTGCCGGCACTTTCAGTGTCAACCTTCGCAAGCGCGTTTCCGAGCTCGATCTTGTGCTCGGCGACGAGGTCGCTCAGCTCCTTGGCGTGCGCCGCCTTGAGCTCTTCGGTGGCACGTTTCACGAGCTTTTCGTATTCCGCAACTTCAGCCTCGAAAGCGGCGCGCGCCTTCGCAGATTCATCCCGAAACATTTGCTCCAACTTCTTTCGTTGATCTTCAGCTTGCGCAATCACTTCGGCGCGCGTGGACTCCATGGAAGCCTTGAACTTGGATTCAAGTTGCGCGCGCGTCGCATCCGCTTCACCGATAGCCTTTGCGAGCTTGTCCTTTTCAGATTGAAGCTGAGACTCGAGCGATTGAATCTTCGCCTTCAATTCCTTAGATTCACCGGCTTGGGTAAGGGCACGTTGCTGATCCGCCTTGAGAGCCTCAACCTCTCGAGCGTGCTGCTGCTTCACATCCGCCAATGTGGCTTCGTACTTGCTCGCCGCGTCAGCCAAGGATGTCTTGAGAGATTTAATTTGCTCCTCCAACGCCGGAATTCCAGCGGCACGTTCCATAGCCGACGCCAACTGTTGCTCCAAGCCCACGACATTCTTGGACTCGAAAGCAGCCAGCTGCTCAAGCAAAGCGTCAATTTCAGCTTGCGCGTTCGCTAGTTCAGCCGCGTGCTTTCTTTGAGCCTCCGCAATTTGCATCTTCGTTTGTTCAGACGATTCCGTCTCGAGCTTGGAAATCTTGGCGAGCAAGATGGCATCAGCGCTCTCAGCAGCCTCCTTGGCGGCGTTCAAAGCTTGAGCGTGCTCGGCATTCAAAGCGGCGAGGTTCGCTTCGTATTGCGATTTCGCTTCAGCGAGCGCTTGTTGCGCCGCGTTGATTTGAGCATCGGTTTGCTTTCTGAGCTCTTCAATTTGCGAGGCCAACTTGTCTTCCGCGGCTTGTCGCTCTGCCTTGAGCCTGCCTTCGTAATCCACTGCCAAATCACGCTCGAGAGCCTTCATTCTTTCCGGAAGAGATTCTTCGAGGGCTGCCATGTCAGTGGCGTGCTGCTTTTCGAGCTCAGCGATACGCGCGACGAGAGCATCTCTCTCCGACGCAACCATACCAACGCGTGCAGAAGTCGTTTCGTCGTGTGCATTCTTGAGTTCCTCGAGCTTGGATGAGTGAGACGCCTCCATGTTGGCGAGAGCTTGCGCGGCTTCACCTTGCGCGTTGGAGAGCTGGGAGTTGAGAAGCGCGATTTGTTGCTCGGCATCCTTAAGTTTCGCATTGAGAACTTCGAGCTCGGCGTCAAGGGCAGCCTTGCTCGCGTTTGCCGCCGTCGCCGCCTTGGCCTCAGCATCCTTGATCTCCGCTTGGAGCTTTTGGATGGTAGCCTTGTATTCGCTCTCCATCGAGGTGTACTTTTGGGAGAGCGCGTCGAGCTCCTTTTGCATCGTGACGGAGTTTTGAGCCTTGATCATCGCCTCTTCGAGTTGCTGCGCAGCCTGAGCCTTTTGCGCAGCGAGTTCGCGGGACGCTTGCTCGCGAACGGTCGCCAACTGGTCCTCGAGAGACCTGATCTTCACGGCGTAATCCGCCTCAACCTTTGCGACAGCAGCTTTAATGGCATCGGCATTCGCCGTTTCAGCCGTCTTGACTTGCGCTTGCGCTTGAGAAATCGCAGCAGCTTGGTCAGCCTTGAGCTTGTCAACGAGCGCTTGATGGTTGCGTTCAATTTCCTCCATCTTCGTCTTCCATTGGGCCTCAGCTTGCGCCTCCTTTGCGAGCAGCTCAGCCTCAAGAGTGGAAGCGGATTGCTTTTTGAGCGCATCGATTTCCGCTTCGTAAGACGACGCCTTTTGCTTGGCGGCGGCTTCAGCAACTTCGAGAGCGTTGATTTGCGACTCGTATGAGGAAACAATCTTTTGGTTCTTGTTGAACTCAGAATCAAAGAGAGCCTTCAAGGCGCGTCGCTCGGCTTGGAACGTGCGTTGCGCATCCGCGAGCTGCTTTTGAATATCGGCCTCCGCGGCGACGCGCGTCGCCTTGGCGGTGAACTCGAGTTGCGCGGCGAGCTCTTGCTTTGAGTCTTCCTTGAGCGTGCGAATCTTGCCTTTGAAGTCCTTCTCCATCTTCTCAACCTTCACCTTGTGCGCCGCGGCGAGGCGCTCCATCTTTCCGCCCCAGAAAAGGTTGAGACGATCTTCGGTGCTTTGAATTTCCTTTTGCAAAGATTCACCGGTGAAGGCCTTCATCTTGTTTGCCTCAGATCTGAGAAGGTCAAACACCGCGCGGCGTTCATTCTTTGTCATCTTGAGCTGCTTTTGAAGTTCGCCGATGGCGGAATCCTTCTCAGCCAAGAGTTCGGCAGTCATACGAAGCTCTTCGGCCTTCAATTCTTCAATCAAAGCCTTCTTCTCCTCTTCGTGGAGGTTGATTTGCTCCGCAACAGCGCTGACGAGCTCGCTCTTGGCTGCCTCAACGTCGCGAGCAGCAGAGCGCTTGAGCTCATCGAGGCCACGCGCGTGCGCAGATTGCGCAGCCGCGGCAGCGCTTTCGTACGTAGCCTTGAGGATTGCCATTTCAGCGCGGACAGTCTTGACTGCGTTTTCAGCGTCAAGCTTGGCCTTTTCAAGACCTTGCTCATGCGCCTTTTGAGCCGCGGCGGCAGAGCTCTCGTACGTCGCCTTGAGAGCCGCCTTTTCGGCGTCGAACGCAGCTTGACTCGCCTTCTTCGCATCTACTTGCAATTGCTGCATCTTGCCGTCGAACTCCTTCTTGAGAAGGGAAATGGCATCGTCGTGCTTGGCTTCGAGCGCCGCAACCTTTTGCTCCCACTCGCTCTTCACCTTGAGCTCGGCTTCGGCTATCGCAGCGCGAAGCTCCACCTTCCAGCCTTCCTCCTTTTCGTTCATCAAGAGCTGAAGGGCTTGGCGTTCGGCGAGAGCCTCGGCGATTGCGCGTTCGAGCTCGCGTTCGGCTTCAAACTGCACTTCCGCGATAGCCTTGACGAGTTCTTCTTGCGCTTGGTTGTTCATCTTTGCGGCGGCTTCGAGCTTGGCAATGAGACTCAACTTCTCTGTCTCAATTTGCGTCACTTGAGCGTGCCAGTTCGCAGCGTGCGCCTCTTGGACCGAGATTGCCTTTTTGAGCTTTTCAGTTTCAGAGAACATCATCGCGCGTTGAGCGTTGTACAAACCGCGCGCGGCGCGCACTTGAGACAAGAGAGAATCGCGCTCGCTTGCGAACTTCTCCTCCAAAGAGAGAGCGTCCGCCTCGAGCTTGGCAATCGTTTCTCTCAACAAGACGGTTTCCTTTTCGAATTGCTCGCGCATGCGTTGCTTCTCAGTCTCGTGTTGCTCCTTGGCTAGCTCGAGCGCCTTGGCCTTGTCAGCCGCGGCGGAAGCGTTGCGTTCGCGCAGCTTGTTCATTTCAATCTCCATGCGAGAAATTTCATTGCGATGACGCTCCTCAACCTTGCGCATTTCAAGCTCAAACTGGCTTTGCTTTTGCTCGAGTTCAGCCATTTCAGACTCAAACTCGCGCATCATCACCTCGCGCAAAGCTTCGAGGCGTTCGAAAGACTTGGCACCGCGAGCCATGGCGGCGGTGTGCACGTCTGCGTCATAGTACGACGGCTCGAGCGCCGAAGATCCCGCGACGGCTCGCACCAACCACGCGACGGCACACGTCGCTGCGCTCGCGACAGTCGCAGAAAGCACGCACGTTGCGCTCACCTTGTACGCTTGCACGATGACGATGGACAATAGAGAACCAAACGCATACGTCAAGCACGTCGCCAACGCCCCGGGAACCGACGACATGCCGCCCAACTTGCTCCACAGGTACGCTGAAAACAGCGTCGCGCTCGTCGCCGCAGCAGATCGACTCGCCGCCGCACCCGGCGTCGCCGCCCACAACAATCCACCCGCACCGACAAAGGCGTAATCCGCCAAGCACACCGCGCCGATGACAGAGCCAGCGATCGCGAGCGCCTTGATTAATCCTAATCCACCCGCGTTGGGCGGTCCCGACGCCGACGACCCACCACCGCTCACGCGCGTCGTCGTCGTCGTCGTCGTCGTCGTCGCAGTGTTACCACTCGATGACGATCCATAGGTAAACCTCAACGCCCCTTCGTTCGACGACGACGGCGTCGCCGCGGACGACGCCCCCGCCACCGTCGCCCGGCGCGCCGGCGCTCTGCGGGACGCCGTCCCGGCGGTAATCATCGGCGTCATCGGCGTCGTCGACACCGCTCCGCAGATGATCCGCGCGGCGTATCTTCCTCCTTCACATCGTCTTCTTCGTCCATCACCTCCAACGCTCGACGCACGGACGGTCGTCGTCGTCGTCGAAGACGTCGTCCTGAATCGTGTCGACGAGCGCAACGACGTCACACCGGTGGCGCGCGTCACCGCGATCGAGTTCACCATCGTCCGCCGTTCGTTCGACCACCGCGACTACTCGCGCGTTTCAGCGAACGACGATACCGACCCGACGACGACCACTCACTCGTCGGTGGCGGCGTATGACGCACGTCGTCGACCCGTTCGATCGTTCGATCGTTCGATCGAAACGTCAGATTACATGCGCTCGGCGTTCGATCGATCGATCGATCGACACACAGACAGGTTGGCGCCCGCGGGAGGAAGACCCGAACGATGGAACGAGACCCACCCACCCTTTCGTGAGTAATTAACCCCCCCTTTTCCTTTCCCTTTCCTTGCCCGTCGAACCCACATCGCAAAGAGTGATGGATTTTACTATGAACGAGACTAAACAAGCGGTGGGTGGATATCGATCGATGGATCGATGGATCGATGGATCGATGGAACGATCGGTGGATATCGATATCGATGGATCGATCGATCGATCGATGGGTGGATATTTTTTCTGGGTGATCGAGATCGAGATCACCTGGGATTTCGGACACGCGCCGATGGACGCCCGACGACGACGAAGCCCGACGACGACGCGTGTACACACACGTGTTTGACGGGTCGTGAACCGTGAAATTATGTTAGACCGCGCGTCCACCCGGAGACGGACGACGCGGCACGCGCCCGCGGTCGAGCGGTCGAGCGAACGGGCGATCGTTCGAACGACGTTGACGACGACGCGGGTCCGACGACGCGAGAGACGGCCTCGACGACGATGGCGTCCATCATCGCGCGATGCGTCCCGGGATCGTACGACACGTTGGAAGACGCGGCTAAAGGGTTGGCGCACGCGACGCTGGCGTGCGCGCTCCTGGGCACGGTGGGATTCCTCGGCACCGGGTACTGCGCCGGGATCGTGGCGATGCAGTGCCTGGTGCTGAGCGCGATGGCGAACAGGAACGCGAGTTTACTCAAGGTGGGTGGAGCTCGAGCGCGCGCGACGACGACGACGACGGAGGAACGCGTTTTACGACGATGCGAACGCGTTTCGTTGCGCGTTTTGGACAAAGGCGTGTGCGCGTAGCGCGAAATGAGTGACTGACAGATTTTCGTAATTTTGCCCACTCCTCAAACAAACAGTACGTCGCCGCGAGCACGTGGTACACCATTTGGGTGGACATCGCCTTTTTGGGTGTGTATTTCAACGAGTTGATTGACAAGGAGGTGCGTGCGTGGAGCATACAAACGATGACGACGACGACGACGACGAAACAGGATGAAGACAAATGCGGCTCGATAAAAAACGAAACGAAACGAACGACGCGTGACTAACGAGAATCGTTTCTTCTCTTCTCTCTCGTCAAACGTAACAGAAATACGCGGGACGCGAGTACCGCGGAAACCAACTCGCGTGCGGTATGGTCGTCTTGATTGTGTTGCTGCGCATTCCCTCTTTTTTCATCTGGCAAAAGCTTTGGGACTTGGGTTTCCGAACCAGCTCTGGTGGTAACGCGAGATATGTCGATTACAACACCAACCCGGTGGCTCGTCAACAAGAGATGGGTGCCGCTCCGACTTCCGCGGGCGCCGGAGCGTTTTCGCAACCGCCGAGAGCGACGCCACCGGCGCCGCGACCAGCCCCGCCGGCGCCAGTCAGCGCACCAGCGCCGGTATCTCCAGCACCTTTCAGCGCGCCGGCGCCAGTCAGCGCGCCGGCGCCGCCAGCGCCGATCACCTCCCCGGCGGTGGTCAGCTTTACTCCTAGTTCGCCCGCTCCCGGACCGTCACCGACGTATCAATAGCTAGCGCAGTCACGCGTTGATCGTAGCACGCACTAGGTAAATAAATAATAAAACGAACAACACATCTGAATCTAAAGCGACTTTGCGTCTTTCCTTTTTCATCGCTAGTGAGAGTGCGAACGATTTTCCTGAGCGAGGCCATTTCCGTACGTACCGTCGGAGCACGAGAAGAGATTACGATTGTGTGAGTGGAGCTACTATTCTCGATTTCAAAGGCTTGCTAAAGAAGTGGTTACAGGAGTTTGCCTCACAAACTCGGTTTCGCGTCGTCGTCAAATAATCCATCTCATCACGCCGACGTCTCCTTCGGTCGTCTGTAGAGCATGATGTGCGGTTCGGGACGGTGAATCGCGTAGTGCACCCATCCTCTTGATTGTTGCACGCCCAATCCTCTCCATTCGGCCTGAGTACATTTACAAAGAGCAAACAGTCAGTCAGTCAAGTCAGTCTCGGCGCGCGGGCGCGCTGGGGGAAAGAACCACCCAGGCATCCTTTCGCAACCATTCGTTCGGCGCGCGCTTCACCAGCCATCGCGCGCTCACGTACCTCTGAGAGCAATCTACCCTTGGGAAGAAGTTTTGCGATATCCGGCGGGAGCACGACGTGTCTGCGATTGGTGCGCGCGCACAACAAAACCATTTCACTCGTCAGTCGAGTGTCGCGCAACATCGCTTTACGAGACAACGTTCACAAATGAAAATCCCACGCCCTCGCGCGTGTCGCTACGTGATTTACCCACCGGTACTCGTAAATGTCGTCGTAGTATTTTTCACTATATTGAATCTGCGGCATCTCGCGTCGGTGTCGTCTCGCGTCGGCGTGTGCGGGCGCGCGAGTGATTCGTTGTGGCGTCGTCCAGCGATCGACAGGTGAGTTCGGTTTTTTGACTTCGTCACCTTGACAGAAAGAGAGAGAGAAGAGAGACTATGATGTAGAACTATGAATGGTTGTTGTGTTACAAGGCGAATTGCGAAAATCTACGCGCCGAGGGCAGAAGTGATGGTGGCCAAAGCCTCGTCGAGGGCGGCGTCGAGCTGGGAGGCGTCGCGACCGCCGGCTTGGGCGAAACCGGGCTTGCCGCCGCCACCGCCGCCGCAACGCTTGGCGGCGGCGCCGAGCACCTGACCCGCCTTTAGACTGCTGGATTTTTGAACAGCCTGGTCGAAGAGGGCGACGAGACCGACGTTGGAACCATTGGCGCTGCCGAGAACGATGGCGACGCCGTCGCCGAGCTGTGCGGCGAGGTTTTCGGCAGCCACCTTGAGGGCGGCGGGATCGACGCCGTCGAGTCGGGCGACGAGCACCTTGGATTCGCCGACGGTTTGGGCTTGCGAAACGAGCGCGCCCGCCTTGGCGACAGCGAGCTCACCGCGTAAAGATTCGGCGAGCTTTTGGGCGGCGCGAAGGTCCTCTTGGAGGCTGGTGACGCGACCTGTGATTTCTTCCGGCGGGACACGAAGCGCGCCGGCGAGCGACTTGACGACAGCGTCTCGCTGCTGCAAGAGCTCAATGACACCCGCACCAGCGACGGCTTCGATGCGACGAATGCCGCTGGCGATGCCCGCTTCGCTCAAAATCTTAAAGCCTCCAATCTCAGCCGTGTTGGACACGTGGGTTCCCCCGCAGAGTTCCATGGAGATGCCCGGAACATCGACAACGCGAACGACGTCGCCGTACTTTTCGCCAAACATCATCGTGGCACCCTTGTCCTTTGCAGCCGCGATCGGCATTTCCTGCGCCGTCAGCGCCGCGCTTTCTCCGATCCACCCGTTGACCAAATTCTCAACCTCGGCCAGCTGCGCCTCGGTCGGAGCCTTGGGGCTGTTGAAATCAAATCGAAGGCGATCAAATCCGCACAAGGAACCGGCTTGCGACACGTCGTCGCCGAGTACCTTTTTCAACGCCGACTGCAACAAGTGCGTCGCCGTGTGGTTGCTTTTCGCGCGTCTACGGCAGTCTTCGTCGACGTTCGCCACGACTTGGCTTCCCTTTTTGATGGATCCCTTTGTCACGATGGCGGTGTGGACGATGAGACGTCCGCCGCCCGCCTTTTGCACGTCTGACACTTCGAGAATGGCGCCGTCGGCGGTGTGCAACTCGCCGTTGTCGCCAACTTGACCACCGCTCTCGGCGTAAAACGGCGTGACATCGAGGATGACATCCACTCGAGATCCTTCAGGCGCTTCGTTCACGGATTCACCATCGCAAACAATGGCGAGCACATTGGATGCGTCGCTGCGAGTGCGCTCGTAGCCGATAAACTCGCTCGTCGATCCCAACTCGTCGGCAATCTTTGCAAGCGCATTGCCCGCCGTCACATCCACGGTTTGATGCGCAGCTTGGCTCATCGATCGTTGTTCAGCCATGGCGGCTTCAAATCCCTCGAGATCGACCGCCACGCCGGCTTCAGTCGCGACGTCGGCGGTGATATCAAGCGGGAATCCATACGTGTCGTACAGCGTAAAAGCGTCTCTGCCGCTCAAACCGGTTCCATTCTTCTTGGCAGCCTCGATGAGCTCAGCGAGCATCTCTTCGCCTCTTCCGAGCGTCTTTTGGAAGCTGAGTTCTTCGCGCTCGAGCTCGGCGAGGATGCGAGACGCGTTCTTCTTCACCTGCGGGTCGCATCCCTCGGACATGGCGATCGCCGCTTGCGCTACGGTAGGCGTAAACGCTTGCGAGCCCTCTGGCGCCTTGAGACCGAGCAACCGACCATTTCTAACCACGCGTCGCAACAAGCGGCGGACAATGTACCCACGACCGATGTTAGACGCAAAGACACCATCAGAAATCATATACACGACGGCGCGCGTGTGATCGCCAATCACCTTGAGCTGTTGCTTGCGCGCTTCATCGCACGCATCGTACTCCAAACCACCCAGCGCCGCCGCCGCGTCGATGATGGGTTTGATGAGATCTGTCTCGTAATTGTTTGGCACCCCTTGAAGAATCTGCGCCATGCGTTCGAGACCCATACCGGTGTCGATATTCTTATTCTTGAGCGGCGTGACGCCTCCGTCCGCATCGCGGTTGAGCTCCATGAAGACCAAGTTGTAAAACTCGATAAAGCGCGAGTCGTCCTCCAAATCCGCCCCGTCGATCCCGCGCTCTGGGTGGAAATCGTAATAAAGCTCTGAGCAAGGTCCGCATGGACCCGTCGGTCCAGCGGCCCAAAAGTTATCCTTTTCATCCAAGCGCTTAATCCTGGATTCTGGCACGCCCACTACGTCTCTCCAAATCGTAAACGCCTCGTCGTCCTCGCGAAACACGCTCACCCAAACGCGCTCGGGATTGAGCCCAAACTCCCCCGTCGCGAGTTCCCACGCCCACTGACACGCCTCTTTTTTGAAATAATCCCCAAAACTAAAGTTACCAAGCATTTCAAAAAACGTGTGATGTCTCGCCGTGACGCCAACGTTTTCAATATCATTCGTCCGAACGCACTTTTGCGTCGTCGTGGCTCGCTCCGTCTCTCTCTCCCGTTGCCCCATAAACACGGGCTTAAACTGCAACATGCCCGCTATGGTCAACAACACCGTCGGATCTTCCGGCACGAGCGAACTCGATGGCATTTTCACGTGTCCACGGGTTTCATAAAAGTTTAAAAACCTCTGCCGAATCGCCGAACCAGAGTTATCCTTACCCTTTGCGTTTGGGTTGGCGTCGAGCGTCGAAGCCGAAGCCGCCGAAGCCGACCCTATCGCCCCATGCGCAACGCCGCGACGCGCACGCGACGACGTCGACATCGGTCCGTGGACGTACGCCCGCCATTTCCTCACCATCGCCGGCGGTCCATTCGTCGTTTGACCATCGTTGCTCGTTGTCGTCGTCGTTGTCGTCGTCGTCGTCGCACTGGTGCCCCAGAGCCTCGAACTCAAACGACGACGCGGTATCGCTGTCGTCGTCGCGCGCGTTCCGTCGCACGACGCCGACGTCACCGTCGTGCGCGTCGCACGGGTGATTGCCACGGCGGAATCACGGAGTACGCCGAGACGCGACATGGTTAATATCGAGTATCGGCGGCGCGCGCGCGTGTGAGTGAGGGCGAGCGTGGAATGCGAGTGGGTTTTCACGCGCAGTTGCTTTTTCGGAGCGAACAGCCTTCTCGTTCATGTTTGGTTGGATTGAAAGATTTGGCTAGAAGAAGGATGAAACGGGTAAACGAGGCTAATCTGAAAAGTGAGCGACGATGAGCTCACGAACGGCGAGCATGCGATCGATGATTTCGGGGCTCATCATCGCGGCGGCGTCGCCGGATAAGGATTGCTTGCCGGTGCTCGAGCGGTAGGCGTCGACGACAACGTCGATGGTTTTGAGCAAAGCGGCGGGCTCGCACCAGAGGAGGTCGGTGTCGGGTTCTTCGATTTCTGGACCCGGAGTAAAGGCTTCTTCGAGCGCGTTGCGTTGGTCCTGCGGGTTGCCGTCGATGGAGAGGATGTACTTGAGGATGCGAACCTCTTTGGGTTGTTGACGGCCCATGGTGTCCTTCATTTTGAAGTAGAGGTGCGCCATGACATCCTTGACTTCTTCGCTCGTGTAAGGGCTCTCCTTGACGCTCATGTACGCCTTGGCGGCAGTGAGCATTAACGCCGGGGATAAGTTGTTCTCCGACGCTAATTCGTCAATCTTTGCGTTCATTTGATCCAAACTTTCCACCTGGAGCAACTCTTGAAACGTCCCCGTCGCCTGATCGAGCAACTCTTGATCCTTGACAGCCTGATCGTACGCGTCGCACAGGCTTAATAAACGGGCCGCATCCTTTGCCAACGCTTCCTTTGCCGCGTCGTCGTCTCCTTGCGACAAAACCTCGAGCTTGAAGCGCAAGAATTGAAAAAATTCCACCGTGAGTCTTGCTCGGTTCGTCGCCACAAAACCTTCCCACATTTCCTCGTCTCGCTCTCGCGCTTCATCCAACAATTCCCCGTACGATTTCACCCGTTCATCCAGCGCCATGAGTTTTCTCCGCAACTTTCCCAACCTCAACTCCTCATCCGGATCCTCGCACGTCTGAACCCGCGTTTTTATCCGGTTAAACGTCCCCTCGCTCAACTCATTCCACTTGGCGCTGCTCGCCAAGAGCCCGATCCAATCCTTCTCCTCCCTCTTATCGAATATATCAATCAACCGGTCAAACATCGCCGGCGATCGATCGATGACATCATCCTTATTATTCGCACCGTAATACGGTTCGGGTTTCGCCCTCGTTGGCGTCGTCATCCCTCGTCGGGTCGTCGAGTTTCCCACTCGCTTTCGCGAGTAGCAGCTTCTCTGCGGCGGCGGCGTCTTTGTCGTGGACGTCGACGTCGACGTCGACGTCGACGCGTAACATCTCACACCCCTCATCATCGGAAGAACGAACGTCGTTGTCGTCGTCGGTTTTATCGCTCGGGTTCGCGTCTCAGTCGTAAACTTCGACGCGTCGCGTACTGAAATGTCTCGTCGTCACACAACAGAGGAAGAAGGAGGTTAAAAAGTGCTGATGAAAAATTTGTATTACACGCACGCTCGTCAAACTCGAATCGTTATAAATAATGACTCTTGGCGCGAGACTCGGCGGCGCGACGGGCGGCGTAACGAGCGTTCGTAGCGCTGCGGCGATGCCAAGCCTTGAGCGCGGCTGGCAAGACGCGAGCGAGGATGACGTAGACGAGGGCGGCGGCGAACCCGGCGCGCAGCGCGAGAAGCGTCTTTTCGTCGGCAAAATTCTCAAGGAAATCCGTCGTCAACTTGCCGGAAGATTGCTTCTTCGTGCGTGAAGATTTCTTTTTGGATGATGACGACGATGATCTATCCCGGGATTTGGACCTGGATGATGAGGACGAAGCCGCCGAAGCGCCGTCAAAACACCATCGCGAACTACTGAGCGATACAGGATCGTATCCTGCAGCCTTACACATCTCCGCACCCTTTGCCGAAACGTCGTCGCCGACCCACTCGGAGAGTTTCGTGCAAATCGTGTCCGACGGTCGACACGGCACCAGTCTCTGCGACGAATCTTCGGCAAAAAAGTCATCTTTACACGCGCGATACAGCGCGTCGCACGCGCGTTCGCAAATCGGCATTCCTTCCGCTACCCCCACCCTCGCATCGCACACCGAGCACTCAACCCCGGCCCACGCGTCTCTACACGTTTCACTAAACCCATTCAGTTGCATGTGTACCACCCGAACCCGAACCGCATCCGTCTGTTCTTTACCGCAACATGTCGACGTTCGATATCCGTCGCAAAAAGACAATCCTTTTCCTTTGCTCGGCTTTTGTCCCTCCCGCGCGTACGCCGCGAACGCCGCCGTTTTCGACGCGCACGTCTCCCCGAGTCCTTCCGTTCCATCCGCTTTCACCGTCGTTCCCGAGGCGACGATCGCCAGCGTCATGACGACAACGATAGCGCGCATCAAAGACGAGCCCATCTTCAAAAACAATTCCAAACCAATCCAATCAACGTCCCAGCTCCGCCGATACGAAGGAAAACAAAATATATATATATACCCACCACACACGCACACGCACGCAACCGTTCCCTTCAACTCTCAAAGACACACCGCGACGAACCTACGAACCAGCGAACCGTTGTCGCCCTATCGTCGGGACTATGAAGTACGCGGTACACGCATCTTGTGTGTGTGTTCGTTTGTTCTTTTAGTATGTGTAAACAGTTAGATAGTGGGTACTTTGGTACAACGAACAGAGCACACGTCTCACATCTACCCGTCACTTCACTTTAGTGCGCGTTCGACGACGACGACGACGACGACGACGACGGGGGTGCTAAAAGATACGCGGACGACCGCTCGATCGCTCGGCACCGAACGTCAAGAATAAAGACGACGCGTCGTGGGGGCATCAAGAAGGAGGGGTGTGTGTGTCTTGCACGAAAAAGGATATCCGTCGGTCGTACCAGTGATTGATTTCGGTTCGGTTCAGATCGTTTGGAGCTGACGTCGTCGTGGAAAAAATTGAAATGTTGTCGACGCGTCAAAGGCCGACGCCCGGTGGCGTTCGAGACGGTGCGGGACGAGGGACAAGACGTCGGGTTTGGTCGAGGAACAGTCGGACGCCCGCAAGGCGCCCGCGTGGCGAACCACGCGCGGCGTCGAAGGATCTCCAAGGCGGTGACAGAGCGGTGGGAAATAGTGAGAGGGTGGTGGTGAATGGTGAAGCAAAGTGTACACTCCTGTCGAGCGAAAAGGGGGCGTACACGGTGCGGGGGGAGATGACTCTGACGGGTGCGGACGCCTCGAGCGTGTACAACTTGTTGACGGATTATGAGGCTTCGCCTCGGGCGTTTAGAGCTGTGAGAAGCGTGAAAGTGGTGGAATGCGAGGGGGATGAGTGCGTGGCAAGTAATATTTACATTGAACAGGAGTGTGAGTGGAAGTTTTTCGTGTTTGGTGGAGCGTTTCCGTGCTCGTTTGAGGTGGAGGAGAGAGACGAAGAGTTGAGAATGAAGTGCTCGCTGGCACCAAACGCAAAGGGGAGGGGGTTTCTTCGTCAGTTTGAGGGATCTTGGGTCGTTGAGGAGACGAGCGATGGGGTGAGGGTTGAACACACACTCATGGTGCAGCCGAAGCTGACGCCGCCGTACTCGAGCAAGATTTTCGTGCAGCAGGTGGAGCAAATTATGGAGGACGTGGCGAATGAAATCGCATCTTGGAACGGCGCGTCGTACGATGCGCCGCCGCATCGACAACCTGTGGCTGGCGAGCGGTGAGTGCTTTGGTAGATGATATTGTAATATTTGACGCTTATTATTTTTTCGCTGAACGTTTTTTTTTTGATTACAAGTACAAACAGACAGTAGTCTTCTCCCTCTCTAGGCCGCAGACGATAGGACCGTTTCCGCAAAGTAGCGAACGTCGGCGTCGGGATCGCTTTGCAAACCCATCAGAATCGGTCTGATTTCTTCGTGCACCTTTTCGGCTTGGATCACCTTCATGAGTGGCGAAAGCGCTTTCGCGGCGTTGAAGCGGACGTTCGGAACAGTGTCCGTCGTAGCGTGCTTGATGATTGGGAGAATCTCCGCGAGAATCACCTCCTCGCCGACGGCTGGGGCGAGAAGGGAGAGCGCGCGCAACACAGTCAAACGGTAAAGGTAGTGGGGCGAAGACATCAACTGCTTGATTCGCGGAAAGATGTACTGGAGCGCCCACTTGGCGCCGAAAATTTCCGTCAAGCGGAACAGATTATTCGCCGCCGCCTCTCTGATCGAGTAGACCGAGTCTTGGAGCCACTGCAGACAGAGCGAGTTGAGCAAGTCATCGTCGCTCTCCGTGCCTTCGCTCTTTTGAAACAAGAAGCTCGTACCTATTTGCTGCGCCAAAATCGGAATATACTCGATGATGGCTAGGCGCACTCGCCAGTGCTTGTCCTCCGCCAAATCTCTGATCGCTGGAAGGAGCTCTGTCGAGAGCATCTCCACTCCGATGACGCTGTTCACTTGTTCAAGTTTGCTAATGATATTCAGACGCACGTCTGGAAATTCATCCTTGAGCAAGGTGAAGAAGACAGGGAGCAGCTTCTCCACCGTGGCCTCCTTACCCATCGTCGGCGCCAAACCCAACACGACAAAGGCGAGCGAAGAGCGCACGTGCTGCGACTGATCATTTGCCAGTTCGTTCACCTTTGGCAGGATGTTTTCGATAGAGTACTCCGCTCCGGCGAGCGCGCAAAAGTCTGATATTTTCCCCGCGGCTGAAATTCTAACCTCACTCTCCGTGTCCTCGAGAAGATTGACGTACGCTTGGAACAATCCATTGACCGCGATGTCGACGCCAACCACCTCGCACATCTCATATATCTGCTGCGCCACAGCGTAACGAACCCGCCAACTCTTATCGGACGCAAACTTGAGGACGATGGGGACAACCTTCGCCGCACAATCTTGCTTGGCGAGCAGCTTACCCAATACCACGCAATCCTCGACGACGAGAAGACGAACAGAATCCTGTTCGTCGGCGGTCAAGGTTGTAAACATGCCCAAGAGTTCATTGATAATAAACTCAGCCGAAGTCACCTTGGCAATCTTACCCAAGTTCTGCGCCGCCGCGCGACGCACCATGGGCGTTTCGTCGTTGCACAAATCCCTAAAAATCGCCGTCAACGCGCTCGTTTGTTCCAACCTGCTCGAATCCAAACGCTCAAACGCCGTCGCAAAGAGTCCGCACGCGCTCACTCGAGCGGTAAACCAATCTCCCTGCGCCAACCGTTCAATCAACGGCACAAAGTACCTCCCAACCGCCCCCGAACTCATCGCTTGTCCCACCTTACACGCCGTTTCCACCGCTTTATCCCTCACAACCGTCTCTTCTACCGTGATCAACGTTTCCAACGGCGACAGGATCACGTGCGCGTATTCCTCTCCCCCCACCGCGTCGATGAGCGTCGCCAACTCTGCCGCGATCGCCAAAAGGCATTCATCATCCTCATCATCTCTCTCCGTCAGAAACGGCACCAGTTCATTCCTCGTTCGCTCCGCCCCGAGCGCTCGCGAGATGGTTGACAGTTTAGAGATCGACTTGAGTCTCAGTTGGACATCTTCACTCTTGAGATCATCGATGAGCGCACCGACGGATATGTCGCTCTCACCCGCGCCGACGCCCGTCGTCGCTTCGTTCGTCGTCGACATCGTCGCGCCTCTCTTTTTTTTTCCGTCGTACTCGCGTCCGTCGTGTACTCGCGTCCGTCGTGTGCTCACGCCTTCTCTGAAAAACCAACTCGGAGGATCGTCGTCAACAACTTTTCGCCTCGCTCGGTCCTCGAAAATAGTGAATAATGAATAGGTTTGCGCGCACGAACCCGGTCGAGGCGGGTTCACTCCCGGACGCGGGCGAGCGAACGAACGGCGGAAAAACCCCCCACGATCGCGGCGGATCGGTAAAGATGAACCAACCGTCGCGCGCGGACCGGTTCGTCCTCCCCGAGGGCGAACGTAAGCTCACGTTTGAACGCGATACAAAGGTGGAGAACGCGGGAACCTTTGTGTTGCAGCGAGAGGATCACACGCTGGGTAACTTGTTGCGAATGTGCGTCGGGAGTTCGGTTCGGTTCCGCGAGAGCGACACCCGCGCGGATGCGATGAAGACGACGCGGATGAGAGACTGACGTGCGTTTTTAACCCCCCACCAGGGAGTTGCACAAGAACCCGAACGTGGTGTTTGCCGGGTACAAGAACCCGCACCCGACGGATCACAGAATCGTGCTCAAGGTGCACACCAACGCGAACACGACGCCGACGCAAGCGCTCCGAGACGCCGTGACAAACCTTCGCGCCGAGGTGAGCGATATCGCACAGCAATTTGCGGATGAAGTCAACGCGATTCGTCGCGAGTAATCAAACAATCGCGGTGCGCGACACAAGTAGTCTATAGAACGTCCATAGTTTTCCGAGCGGCGCTCGTCTCCGTCCAGCCGGGGAGAGAGAGAGATTTATACCAAAAACAAAACGTATTGCACCACCGCATCTCGGCGGCGGTCAATACACCGTGTAAGAAGTTGTACCTAGTTCCATCTCATCTCCATCCTCACCGGTTCGAGGGGTACCCCCCTCGAGCGCAAAGCGAATCGCATCAAAGCAAAGCTAAAAAAGCACAGCGACGCGACGCGAGAGCCACATCGAGCGTCGTCACACGACACGCCGACGATGTAAAATTAAATTAAACACACTCAATGCGACCGAATGTCCGACGATTCTAATCCAGACGAGATGAACGTTTTTAGGACCGATCGGACCGAGTCCCGGGTTGATTTTCTGGTTCATGACCCGTGAAATGCGTCATAAAACAAAAACTCGACCGTTCGCCCCAACCTTCGCTCGTTCGGACGACAGGGCGTCGGCGTTTGAATCTCGGCAGTGGACGACGGCAGTGGACGACGGACGAGCGAACGAGCGAACGAGCGAACGAGCGAACGAGCGATCATGTCCGCGAACGCGTCGTCAGCCGTGGCCCGGGTCACCGGCGGCGTCCCCTCGCCGCGGCCCGCGTCGTCTGAACGCGTCGTCGTTCGACGCAAAAAGATGACTGCGACGCCAGGGCGCGCGCGTCCGCCGGTTCGCACGGAAACGCGCGCCCGCGCGTCGACGACGACGAACGGGGGACGGGAGAACCTGCGCGAGGGGTCTCGGGGGGAGGAGGCGTACAGGTTACAGCAGAGACTCGCCGAGGAAGGGGTTTTGAGCGTCGAAGACGTCACGGGGTGCGTGCGAGACGCGATGCGATGCGCGCTTGGAAAACTTGTCCGTTTAAACCACGGTGGTCGTGGTGGCGCAGCCAGCCGCGACTCGATGGATGGATCGCGACGACGGCGGCGATGGAATGCGCGCGCGGTGGATTTTTTTGTCGACTCGTCTTTGTCGTTATCCGTCGCGCGTCTCGCGCGCGTTCGGGGAGGCGACGGGTTCGTCGCGCGCGAACGAGCAATTTGAATTTGACCGACTGACGCCGCTTTTTACCTCTGTACAGGGTGTTTGACGAGGCGACGGAACAAGCCGTGAAGACGATGCAGACGCAGTATGGATTACCGACGACGGGGACGTGGGGTGCGTTGGAACGGATGATGTTTGAGGAAGTGCGGATTCATACCGATACGCCGTGCTTGGATGCGTTGGCGCCAGCCAAGACGGCGAGTTTTGCGCGCGCCGTAGTCGTCGAACCGGCGCGACCCGTCGTCGAGGCGTTGGGTCCGAGAGTTTCGGGTGATAGCGTGCTCGGGACGGCTGGTTCCGCGGTGGCTGGTGCTGCGATGGGTTTGACTGCAGCGTTAGCGATCGGTGCGGCGGATAAGGTGAGAAGAGGAGGGAGCGTGGCGGAATTTTTCGCCGACGCTCGGGACAACGCCGGCGCGCTGGCGAGCAAAATTGGCGCGCCGAGCTTTGACTTTCTCAAGTCTCTCACGGGCCGGGGCGCGCGCGGGGAAGAAGAGCTGTACGATGATGAGTATGACCAAGAGTACGACGATGGACGTCACGGGTATGACTATCACGGACGCGATGGGCGAGGAAACGGCGGTGGTCAACATCGCGGTGGCGTCTATCCAGATTTGGGACCGGGTGGGAGCGAAGCGTACTTTGGATACGACGCGCAGTACCACACCGCCCGCACCAAACGCTTGGCTGGTGCCGCAATGCCAGCCGTCGCGAATAGTGTCGCTCCTTCAACGCCGAGACAACAGTCGTCGTCTCGACGCCCCGGCGGTGGAGGCGCTCGCGCGCAACGCGCCTTGGCGGGTATGGAGTTGCAACGCCGGCAGCAAGAACTCGTCAACTCTCCGCAGCTCGAGGTTGAGGCGGAAGTTGCCGTCGGTGCGTCTTCCCGTCCAATGGCAACGATGATACAAAAGGTTCGTCGCGGCTGGGATGCGAGCCTCGATGTAGTTGGTAACGTCATTCCCGATCGTATTCCTCTTCTGGGTAATGGAAGCGATTTCACGGCGCGAGCGCAGCGCGAACGCGATTTGAATGCTCGACTCGCCGAGGCGAGATATTACGCCGAGCTGGAGCAACAAAAGCGTCTCAAAGCGGAAGATGCGTTCAAGAAGAGTCATCAAAAGTGGCTCGACGCTCAAGCCGCGACTCGGGAAGTGCGAGCCCAAGCGACTGCCACCGCCGCCAAGTTGGGCGAACTCGAGCAGAAGCTCTTTAGCGAGGAGATTTTTGAAAACCATCCAGTCGTCAGCAAAGTGACTGAGCTGGAAAACTTGCTCCTCCAAGAGACTCAAAACGACACTTCCGCAGAAGAACTCAAGAGCGGACTCGCAAAACTCGAAACGAACACCATGGCTCGCGTCAAGGAACTCGAGGAACAAGTCGAGCAACTGCAATCTGAGCTCGCCAGCAAATCTGATGCTCCGACGGATGTCATTGCAAGACTTGAAGCGCTCGAGAGCGCTCTCAAAACCGGATCCAACTTCGATGCAGAAACCGCCGCTAAGCGTTCTGCGGGCTTGCAACAAGGAGTTTCCGATGTGAATGACGCCTTGAATGAACTCCGCGACGGCATGAGAGGAGAATTGCATCGCATCGAAACCGAGCTCAATGGCATCCACCCTCTCATGGATCACGGCGCTGGGCGCATCGAACTTCTCTTCGCAAAGCTTGGCGCGTTGGAGGATTCCATGAGCGCGGTAAGCGATGGTGCTGCGTCTCAAATGGGCCGACTATCTGCTCAAATTGAGCGTCTCGAAAAGGCGCTCACCGCGAGCACTGGTGTTGAATTAGAGCCATTGCCAGAGATTGAAGATCTGATTGAAGACGTCGTCGGTGCTGCCGCGCCGGTCGAAGAAGTCACCGTGGAAGAGGAAGTCGAGGAAACCAGCAGCATGGAAAGCGCGGCAACTGACTTTTTTGACATGTTCCAAGAGACGCAGCGAGTCGTAGATGCCGTGCCGGTCGAAGAAGTCACCGTGGAAGAGGAAGAGGAAGTCGAGGAAACCAGCAGCATGGGAAGCGCGGCAACTGACTTTTTTGACATGTTCCAAGAGACGCAGCGAGTCGTAGATGCCGTGCCGATGCCGGAAATCGTGGAACCGGCGCCCGTGATCGAAGAAGCTCCCGTCGTTGAGCCGGGCGTCTTGCCGCGCATCGCAACCGGACGCGAAATCATGCTTCAAGGTTTCCACTGGGAGAGCCACAACTTGGACTGGTACAAAATTGTGCAAGACAGATTGGGTGACATGAACACGGCTGGATTCACGCAAATCTGGCTTCCTCCGCCAGCCGACTCTCTCGCGCCGCAAGGATATTTGCCTCGCAACTTGTACTCGCTCGATAGCGCGTACGGTTCGACTGATGCGCTGAAGAATCTCATCACCAATTGCAAGGAGCACGATGTGCTGCCCGTCCTCGACGCAGTGCTGAACCATCGATGCGCCACGCATCAGGGTGCCGGCGGTAAGTGGAACCGCTGGGAAGGCACCGGCATGGATTGGGGTGAATGGGCTATCGATAACAGGAACCCCGATTTTGCGGGCCAAGGAGGCCATCCGACTGGGGATGAGTTCTCTGGCGCCCCAAACATTGACCACACCAACTCGCGCGTGAGAGAAGATCTCTCCAAGTGGTTCAAGTGGCTCAAGGAAGACATTGGTTTCGGCGGTGTGCGATTCGATTTCTCCAAAGGATATGGGGGAGAATTCGCGGGTGAGTACATCAAGGCGATGGGGCCGGAATTTGCGGTCGGGGAATACTGGGATACGCTCTCCTATGGCGCTGGCTTGGAATACAACCAAGACGCACACCGTCAGAGAATTGTCGATTGGATCGACGCGACGGGTGGCAACTGCACCGCTTTCGATTTCACCACCAAGGGTATCCTTCAAGAAGCGTGCGGAAGATCCGAGTTCTGGCGACTCATCGACAGCAAGGGTAGAGCGCCGGGTGTCATTGGATTGTGGCCGGCGCGCGCCGTGACGTTTATCGACAACCACGACACGGGCTCCACGCAGTCGCACTGGCCGTTCCCGAGTGACAAGGTGATGATGGGTTACGCCTACATCTTGACCCACCCGGGCACTCCGTGCGTAATGTGGGATCACTTCTTTGACTGGGGTGAACAAATGACGAGCAACATCAAATCGTTGATGCATGCTCGTCAAACTGTTGGAATTCACAGCAGAAGCAAGCTTCGCATCGTCTCCGCCACCGACGGCTTGTACGCCGCCATCGTCGACGATAAAATGGCTGTCAAGCTCGGACGCGACTCTTGGGAGCCCAGCGGAGACGGGTGGGAGCGCATCTGCGGCGATCACGACTGGACCGTGTGGAAGAGGTAAAATCCACAGTCATCGCACTCAAGCGTGTTCGCGTCGCATCGGCGAATGCGAATGTATTTATTGTTAGTACTAAACGAAAAGGGTGGTCGGCTGTTTCACAGCTTGAGAAAACCGTGAAACGTCGGCTCCCCGAGCAAAAGCTTTGTAACCACCTACACCTACACTACCGCCTCACATCGATCACGACGACATTTGCCCTCCTCGCGTTCCTGCCTTCGTCGCCAACAGTTGGAACCACAGTTAACGCTCAGCACACACACACACACACGCCACTCGGTGACGCGCGAAGGGACGCCGCCGGCATCGAGCGAGAGGTAGATAGATAGAAACATCCACAATGTTCGCGTGTGCATCTGCTTCTCACGCCTTCGTGGTCGCTTCCCGCGGTGACGCTGGGCGAAGCGATCCGTTTCGCATTCGTGAAACGACCCAAAATAGCATCGCGCGCGCGCGTGCCCACACCGCCGGGTCTGCGCGCCGCGGCGTCGGCGCGTGCAGCCTCGGCGCGTCCCGCGCGATCGAGTGCGCGACGCGAACGCGACGCCGACCGCTCGGTCTCGCTTGGCACGGTGGCGAGCGGTGGTTCGGAACGCCAAGGACGACTGCAGAGACTTCGGCGAGTCTGGCGACAGAGGACGGTAGGGACGCCGACGCCATCGCCATGGCGACGAAAGTGAGCGAACTGATGAAATTGATAGAAGGCACGGATGGTGGAATGCGCATGGAAGACGAAGAGCGTTCGAGCGCTGATGCGCTGATTGGTGATTTGGGTGTCGCGGGTGCAAAGTCAACGGTCGCTCCAAACGATGACGAGCAAATCTTTGGTTATTACGACGTGAGTTATGTGTCGGTGGGAAAGAATCAGGTTGGACAACCGGCGGGTGGGCGTTTTCGATCTCCTTTGGGAAGGTTTTTGTTCAAGACGATCGGGTTGGAGCAAAATCTCTTTGCTCCCAACTGCATCGAGAACAGAGTCGCGTTTACTCTTCTCGGATGTCTCCCGGGCGAGGTGACGCTCGAAGGCACGTTCGAACCGTTGGCTGAGGCGAACGACGGGCGAACGGTCAAGGCATCTTTCAACCCTCCCGGGATTTCCGTCGCCGGTGGCCCCAAACTGCGCATCGGCCCGAAATCTAGCGTCATATTGACTACTACGTACCTGGACGATCGAGTTCGTCTGGGCATCGGCAGCCGAGGCAGTCTCTTTGTTTTCACTAGGAAAACCGAAGAACAAGCGATTCGCGATCACCGTCGATGGGGTATCGGCGGTTTTGCCATCGCCTTGATGTTATTCACCGCCCTCGCCCTCGGTATCTCCGGCGTACACCAGCTCAGAACGTCGAATCAAACCTTGTATGCGTGCACCGTCATCGCGTCGGCGCTCCTTTGTCTCGCCATGGCTTACATTTTGCGCGACGGAGGAATCGTCGCCGAGGACGCGGACTTGCCGCTGGAAAACCCAGTCGAACTCACAGAGGAACAAAAAGCCTTCTTGTCGCGCGGTCGCGACGACGGGGATGGGAAAACGGAGAATGTATTCGCCATCCGCGACTGATACACGTGTATGCGCGCCGACGAAATTCTCAGTTGAAGAAAACGCGAGCAAACCGTGTGATTAAAAAATATATACATGTTACACACACACCTACGCCCAACCGGCGCTTTCACCCACGCATGACATCCACCGTATCCTCCTCCTCCATCTCCAACTGATTCGGCGTCTTCGTCCCCGGAATGACGTCGCCGTCAAACAGCAACTTTACGCTCGCCGATCCGAGCTCCGCCTCCACGTCGGCCCAATCGCCGCTTCGTCTCCACGCCGCGACGATGGATTTAAACGGCATCTTCGACCCGATGAGGCGTTCATACTTTTTACCGTTCGGTAATTGAAAATATAGCGTCATCATCTCCCCCGTAAACTCTTCACCGTCGTCGAGACGATGCGTCGTGACATCCTCGTCTCCTCGTTCCGAGTCTGACATTGACACGACCACCGGTTCGTCGTCGTCGTCCGAAGCGTCCTCGGCTTCATCATCGTTCCCACCGCTCGTCCCTTCGCCGACGAGCGGAACGTACGTCGGCGAAGGCGGTCTCGCCAACCCGTCCAACGCGTGCAGCAACGCCTTTGCGCCTCCGCTCGTCGCCTCGGCGTCGCGCATCTTTGGGTCCGCCCCGCGCGTCGTCGTCGCGCTCTCTAGAAGTGCCTGTCTCGCCCACGCGTCGTCGTCGTCGTCGTCATCGCTACCGTCGTCGTCGTCGTCGCCTTCTATGGGAGACTTTTCGACGCGTTTCTTCTTCGTATCCGTCGGTACCGTCGTCGGTACCGTCGTCAACCGCTCGTCCTCGTCCTCGTCCTCGTCCATGCGTCTTCGTCCTCGTCCACGCGTCTTCTTCTCGTCTTCGTCGTCGCTCCATCGCACGTCCCCCGTCGGACCGGGACGGGTGAATAAATCATCCGAATCGCTCGAATCCGATTCGTCGTCGTCCCGCCTCGCGGGCATCCGTCGGAGGAGTCGTCGCGCGGTTTGAGGATCACGATTGCGCTTCTTCACCTCGCTTTCAGTCGTGTGTGTCGTTGGAAGATTGTTCGTTCATTCATTCATTACAGCAATGGATCGGGAGCGCAGAGTGCTACCACCTCGCGGTGGCGGTGCGATTTAAAATCTCTTTCGTTTAACCCGTTGTATTCTTATCAATTCTTTTCTTCGTTTCGTTCTCGCGTCGTGAGATCGTCGTCGTCCGAAGGATTCCGATTCCGATTCCGATGCGCCTCGTCGTCCAGTCTACGTCAGCTTTACTACGAAGACCCGCTCGCGGTGGCGGCCGAGGACAAAATAATCCCGACGATCATCCCGTACAACGCCAACGCCTCGGCGAAAATCAAAATCAAAATAACCCCGACGAACAGTTTCGGTTGTTGCGCGTTCGCCCGCACCCCGGCGTCTCCCACTATGCCGATGCACATTCCCGCGCTCAGCCCGCTCAGCCCGCACGCCAACCCGCTCCCGAGGTGCGCGTACCCTTGAAACAGCGTGTACGACGCCGCGTCAATGTTCGTAGAGATGACGACGGCGATGATCAAGCCGTAAATCCCCAGAACCCCGGCCATGACGACCGGGACGATCGACTTCATCACCAGTTCCGGTCGCATGACGCCCATGGATGCGATCCCGACCCCGGCTTTCGCCGTGCCGTACGCCGCGCCCATGCACGAGAACACCAGAGCGCTCGCCGCGCCCATGAAGCCGAAGAACGGCGCCACCTCATCCGACGAGCTCATGTCCGTCCGTCGTCGTCCGTCGTCGTCTCGCGTCTCGCGTCTCGCGTCTCCTCGGCATTCAGATTTAGATTTCTCAGCGTGATTTTCGGCGATGATGGTGAAATCTGAACATTCAGCCAATTTTTGCTACGAGTCGTACCGTCCCTCACGATGATAACGAGGCCATTTTAATCACGAACGACGCCGACGAACGCGCGCGCAAAAATGAGCAAAGGTGACGCGACCAGGGTTGTAAACATACTTTTTTAATCACCGTCTGTGCATCGTGACGCGTCGGCGACGCGTTTAAAGCGCCCGCCCGCGCGCCGTGTGATCGATGCGTGCATAAAGTGGCCACTTTAACATGTGTCGATTCATCCCAACATCGAATCTGGACGACGCGGGTGTCGCGGACGGTAGCCGCCGACGCACGTGAACGTCGAAACGGTAGCGTCGACGATAAACGTTTCCTTCGACGTCGACGTTCGCGTCGCTCGTTCGCGTTAACCTTCGCGCGCGCGTCGACGATGTGACTTACGTGGCTACTTTAACATGCTACAAGTTGTAGCAACTTTCAGACAATTTTCGTGCACAAAGTCTGAAACTTGCTACAACTTGTAGCGCGTTTCAGATTTCTCGCGTCGCCTTGGGCGTCGCCACAGTCCTTGAGACGCGGTGAAACTCGCCGTGGAGGTGCGGAAAATAATCTCGTCAACGACTCCACCGTCGCCGGCGTGTTTAAGCGCGTAGCGACGACGCTACGTCGATTCTAGGATTTTCTCTCGTCGAGTCTGAAACTTGCTACAAGTTGTAGCAAGTTTCAGACTGACCCGTTTCAGACGACGGGGAGAACCTAGGGTTAGACAAATGCGTGTACCGGTAAGTACGTATCTTGTGAATGTTAGCACGATCACCATCAACGACGCGATGTGCGATGATGTCGACGACACGAGTCCGTACTCTGTGCGGTGAACGCTCATGAATCGTCCCGTCTGACTGGCTGGCTCTCTGGCGAAACCGAACGACGAAACCGAAACCGTTGGTTGATTTCATCTCATGCGCGCCTCGATTCGTCGCGTCAGACGGACGCGAGAGTTGTTTCAGAAGAAAAAGAAACGCGTCCGTCTGGAGACCGACACCGATCGAGGACGATGGAGACGACGCGAGGGCGGGTCGTGGCGTCGCGGTCGAGCGGAGGGGTGCGCGCGTCGTCGTCTTCAACGTCAACGTCAACGTCAACGTCTGGTGGACAAAAAGTTGACAGAGCGAAACCGAGGAGGACGGATGACGCCGAGACGGCGACGATGACGTTTTTAGCGCGCGGCGGGGGTGAGGTTGTCGTCGATTTCGCGACGAGGGATGGAAGCGCGGAGCCGACTTCGACTCGGTCTCGCTTGTCGTCGGTGGCGTGGGAGGTGACGCACGCGATGAGCGGAAGGAGACTGGCGGTGGACGCGGGCGGCGTCGGGCGGGCGAGTCGGACGCTGGCGAGAATGCGCGCGGCGGTTCCGGATTCGGATTCCGTTCGCGGAAACGCCGGGGGAGAGAGTGGTGCGCGTTCGGGGTGGACGTGGGCGCGCGGACGATCGGGCGTCGCGACGGCGTGCGGGAACGCAGTGGAGGCGGCGATGCGGGACGGCGACGGTTTAACCGAGCCGAGGCGAGTGGGCATTTTGGACGACAATGTTCGCGTCGTCGCGTTGGCGTGGACCAAAGACGACGAGGGATTGGTGTGCGCGCTCTCGGATGGACGCATCGTCGTTTTTAGCGTCGATGATGGGCGCGTGGTTTGGGAACGAAGGCTTTTAAACGATGGGTTCGCCGAGGACGCCGACGCGCACGCGAGCGCGGGCGACGACGTCAAGGCTTCGGCGGCGATGACGGATCGTCGATCGAGGTTAGTCTACGTCGGTAACAGCGATGATTCGGAAGTGGATATCCTGAGGCATCCGGCAACGCTCGTTTCGACGAGTTGGAGACACGCGAGCTTGATCACTCTGTGCCAAGACGGCGCGCTGAGGCTTTGGTTGCGCGCGTACGGAAATTACGGAGAGTTGCAACTGACGAGCACGATTCAGACGCCATTTGGAGGCTTGGCCCCTATCGTCGCTTACGATTGGCTCGAGACGAGCAAATCGAGCGACATTATGTACGATCACGCGTTGATAGGACTGGATGGATCGAACAAGATTCACGTGTGGACGATGAGCGACATTGTATCCTTGCAACCGCTGAGCACGCGAAGGCCGGATGTGACGCATCGCGGATTGATGGTTTTAGAAGCCCCGATTGATCCAAAGTTTAGCGATGCGATAGCGATGCGAGCGAGTCTGAAAGGAGCGCGGAACGATGTGAGTGTGCTTCTCGGATCGCACAGGTTCGGGGTGATGGTTGCGCACGTGAAACCCGATCATCCAGATGTTTTAGAGTGCTCGCAACGCGCGCCGCTTTGCGGTCACGCCGAGCGCGTGGTGGATATTTGCGTTCATCCCGCGCGAAATTTTCTGGCGAGCGTCGACGTCTCCGGTGCGTATAAGCTCTGGAACGTTGCGTCGAAGGATGAAATCGCAGATTTAAACGTGGGAGGTCGAATTAAAGGCGAAGGCGTCGCCGGGATTTCTTGGGAGAAGGTTTCGTCGCGAGCAGAACCGACGTCTTCTTTGTTGGTGTTGACTCGCGGAAACTCCGTGACGCGAATAGACGTCGATTTAGATGCAAGCGTCGTCGTATTGAATAGAGATGATGACGTAGCGCACGCACGGCACGATTCGTTGTCGTCGTCAGAGTCAGCAAATGTCGTCGTTGAGAGGCTTTGCGCAAAGGTGGGAATTGAAACGACAAACGTGATTGGCGTCGCAAACGACAAGGCGACGATGGCATTTGTCGACGCCACAGGAAACCTCTCAATCGCATCCTTCATCGGCGGCTCGCTCGCGAACATTGAGAGCATCACTGACGTTCCCGGTAAAAACGTAACTCTCCGATGGTTCGACGCCGGCGGTGGCTTGCACGTCTTCGCCGTCGCGTCTGGAACGACTGTGAACGTCTATGCGCCTTCGCGGAGATTGTTCGCGTCAAAGAGAGTCTCGTGGAAGCGCGTTTTCACCGCGGATGTCAGCGAGTACCTCGAGGATTCTTTGGACGAAATCTCATCACTCGAATGGGGCGTCGAAGGACGCGTGATATACGTCGCGCTCGGGTGTTCCATTCTCGCCGTCGGCACGGATGATTCAGGGAGTTGTGCGGCGCTCGCGATTGAGCACGCCGCGAGTGCTCCCTCGTATCACCCGGACGTGCTCATCGATTGGCTCAAGAATGGCAAGATTTCTCGCGCGAGGAAAGCGATACGCGCGATGCTGAAACACTTCAAATCGAAAGATTGCGATGCGCCGTGCGAATCCTTGTCCCTGGGTGAATTCCTCGACGAGGATGAGGAAAGCGTTCCAGATGCGGCCGCCGCCGAGCGAGCGCCTGAGCGACATGCACCAGAGCCGGTGGCAGTGCCCGAGTTTGATATGTCTGCATTCGGGAGTTTCGGTGGAGGCATGAGTTCGACGCCGGCGGCGACGTTTTCTTTCGGTTCGGACGCACCGTTGTCGTCGTCTTTGTCTGCAGCGTCTCCAATTTCAAGCTCGATGACGCCAAGACGAGCTGAAGGAGACGTCTTCAGTCAGAGAGAAGCTGAAGAAATCGTCGAGTTGCTCGCCACGCACGCGAAAAATTTATACCTGAGCCCGTCTGAACGCATGGAGCTTCTCGGAGTCATCGATGCGTTGCGAGCCATCGATGACGCCAACGCGGGCGTGGATGAGCCCGGGCGTCGCGTTTCGGTGCTGTGGAACACGAGATCGCTGAGGAGATACGGGGGCGAAGGCGGCGGCTCGCACGACGTAGACGGTCAAGAGTTGTGCTGGGCGATCCAATCTAAAAGGAACAATGAGCTCTTGGAGGATCTTGTGGGTGATAAATCGTCGAACGCATCGATTGAGTGGTTAAAAGTCAAGCGTCTCGGGATTCCGATTTGGCTTCGAAACGTCGAAGAATTGAGGGGTTTGGTGGAACGGTGCGCCAAGAGCGAGTTTGCGCGTACGAAAAATGCGGACGATTGCGCTCTTCTATTTATAATCGTCGATAGGGTCAAAGTACTCGCCGGATTGTACAAAGCGACTCAGAACACCAGACTGTACGAGTTTATGTGTCGCGACTTCACTGAACAACGCCATCGCGAGGCGGCGTTGAAGAATGCGTACGCATTGCTGTCAAAGCACCGCTACGCGTTCGCGGCGGCGTTTTTCGTGCTCGCGGGTCAACCTCTCGACGCAGCTTTGTTAGTCTGGAAACACGAGAAGGATTTATCCCTCACTTTGGCGATCGCACGTTTGTGTTTCAAGGATGATGCGGGTGAACAAACAAAGACTCACTTGAACAAAGCCGTGACGAGTATGCTTGAACGGCACGTCACTCCTGTCGTCTCAGACGCTTGGTTGCGCGCCGCGCTCTCGTGGTTGACTTTGAACACGTCGGATTTCTTCACCGTCATCAAGGAATTCGTAGCCGACGGTGATGTTGATGCGATTGATTTGCTGCATTTCATCGCCAATAACGCAGAACCAGACGTGTCCGCAAAAGCAAGCGCGTTGGCATCAGAGTCAGCTGTCAAGTCTGTGTACGCGTTGGCGGCGAGTGGGATGCCTTTGGCAGCTCTCGAGCGGATCAATCAATCGGTTGACGTGACGGAACGGTCGAAACTCGCATTATCCGCTTTACTCGCCAAGGGTGTTTCGATCGACACAGCGAATGAAGGCGTCGAGACGTTTGCGAATCCTCCGTGGAACTCGGACGAGTTTGAAATGCGGGAAGCGTTACTTCGCAGATCGCGTGTCGTATGCGTGGACTCGGAAGTCATTGAATCGCTCAAATTGTCGTCGGAAGAGCAACACACCCCGATATCGCACAAGAAATCACCCTCGGTGCTGCCAGAGGAAGTCTTAACGGTGAGAATTCCGCGCGTGCCGTCTGCTCAAGATTTGAGTGCCGAAAATTCCCCGGCGGACAAGGTGAAGCGCGCTCGAAACGCTTTCAGTAAGCTTCGCAGTATAAGTGTGAAAACGAAAGGTCGGTCGGGTGGATTGGACGGAGACGATTCGCCAATCACACCGAGGACGCCTCAATCACAAGGCGATGAGTTGAGCTCAACGAGGTGCCTGAGAACGGCGGTGCAGATTGCCACATTGCAAAACGACGGTTTCTACGACTTGTGTTTTAATCACGAAGTCCCGTACGAACTAGGGTGCGCCAGCGTGCGACAAGGACTCTCAGTCGTAAATCTCCGGCAACTCAGCGATGCGAAGAACGAGTCAAAGCTCGACGCTTGGGCGATGCTGCTCAGAGCACAACCGCCGATATCTGGCTTCAAATCCTCGATGAACTCTTGGCTGCACACAGATGAGGTTGTCTCGCAACCGAATTCGCCAACCCACAACGGAGAGGTTCGAGATCACGAGTGGGCGACTCACGCCGGATTGGACATGACGTCGTTGACTGGCATCATACCCCAATCTTACAGCGATGGAGTTGGACGCGATAGGAAGATAATCAAGCGCGAACCCGCGAATGATGTTGTGGCGAGAAGTATCGCCTCGCACCCATCGAGAAGCTTTTTCGCAGTCGGCACGTCTTCTGGAGGCGTACAACTCTGGGACTTCCATGGAAAAAACGCAGACCACGCCGCCGCGGTGCTTTCCATAGGCGGTAAACGCTCTACGTCCGGCACGGGAGCGAGCACACGCGCGCTCACCTGGTCGCCGCACGGTGCAAGACTCGCAGCGTGCACTTCCGATGGAGTTGTCACCTTGTGGCTCGGAGATGCGCCAGACGTGGAGCCCGCGGCGAGTCGATTGTGTGGCTTCAAAGGATACAAGACGGAAGACGTACTGTTCCTGTCCACGAACGTCATGGCGATCGCGAGCTCGAGCGGAAGTATATCGTCTGGACCGGCGCCAGAGTGCGTCAAATTATGGGATGCGCTTCAGTCTTTCGATGCTTCACCCGGTGTGATTAGAGCTCACGCTGGCGGTTGCACTGCCATTGAAAAATTCCCATCGATGACCGCACCCCACGGCGTGCCTTGGCCTTTCCTCATCACCGGTGGCTACAACGGAGAAGTTGCCGCGCACGATTTACGCATGCTCGGCGGCGACGGTTCATCCACCGCTCTATGGAGATCCTCCCCACCTCAATCGAGTCCCATCACCTCCATTGCGACGATTCACCACGAAAGGTCTCCAATGATTGTCGTCGGCGATCAAGATGGCGATCTTTGCGTCTACTCTGCTCTAGACGGCGCCGCACGTCAGCGCGTATCCGCCGCGCACGCCGCGACCAAATTTCTCACTCCCCGCGGGGGCGGCGCCTTTGCCTCCATCGGCGTCTCCGCCGTGCTCCCTATCCACGACGGCGTGTTAACCGCCGGCGGAGACGGGTTAGTGAAGTGTTTCCGTCTCGACGAGTCGCTCAAATCGACGAGACCTAGCCTATAAAACGTAGTTTTGCAAATCATTGCAAGTAGTCGATAGTCTGTGAATTGCGCACCCACATGTTTTTTTTCGAGTCACAAACCGTCAAATCGTTCTCCCCCCATTGCACTCGCGACCAACTTGGCGTGCACAGTCGCGGGCGTCAGAACCGAACACTCGAACGAACCACTCATGTCTTCGAACGTCGCCGCTACTGCGTACTGGCGCATCGCGGGCATGTCGTACCTCAAGTACGCCAACGCCTGCGCCGAGGTTGTGCGTCAAAGCCTCAAGGAACCGTTCCTGAGCCAGGTGGGTTGACGAGGACTCGTCGTTGAACGGGATCGCGCTCGAACGACTCACTGAAAATCGCTTTGATCCGAACGCGGGTGGAAAGACTGACGACGGCGCTTCGTGTGCGAATCGATGGATAGGCGAAAGCGCGCGAGACGGTGTACTACAAGATGACCAAGTACGCCAAGGGCAAACCGGGCGAGTCTGGTACGTGTTCGTTGTCGTTTCCCAAAGCGAGCGACTCGCGAGAAAGCGCTTAGGGCTTAATTTGGCTTTTGCGCGACTCGAGCGCGCGTAAAGCGGGTTTGAACGCCCTGATGCGCGCGTGTTTACGAAATGATGACGTTCTTTTTCAAATTTGAACCCGCGACTGACGGTTTCGCGATTGCGCGGCGGTTTTTCCTCCTCTTTGTAGTGATCACCGAGGTCACGCCCAAGTGAGAACGCTCTTTGGTTTTCTCGGCTCGCGTGTTTGTAATCTTAGTTTGGAAGTGTTTTAGACAGTCATCGTCGCCCGTGCGTGCGTTAGACGACGAATTCATCGTTGTCTCATCGTTTGTTTTACATACATGCACGCGCGTGTGAAATCTAATCGTCTTCTATGCGAGCTCGCCGCGTTTGCAACTCGTGAGCAAGTCTGCGTACGCTTGGCACCGCCCGACGTCGTCGGCGTGTCTCGAGACGCACTCCCCGAAAGCCTTGGCGGCGTTCGCGCACGCACCCGCCGGAGATCCGGCTTCCGGCGCGGTGGTAGCGGATGCGGTCGTCGGTGCGGCTTCGGTGGCGTACCCCGAACCGCCGAGCATCGCCGACGTTGCCGCTCGACCGAGCGAAGACCCGACGCCCCAACCAAAGCCTTGGTAAATCATCGACGCGAGTCCGCCGACGAGGGAGGGGCCGTGAGATTGGTGTTGGCGAGATGGCGGAGGAGCCATGCCTCTGCCGGCTGAGCGCGGTGGCGGCGCGCTGCGTCGTCGTCCCATGTGTTTCGCGCGAGGAGAAGTGAGGGGGTATAAGATGGCCTCCGCGACTTTCTGCGGAATATCGCCGCTCGAATAGAGAAATAGGGGGAGAGAGAAAGGCGTGAAGATTGACTAGTGAAAATATAATTAAATGGTTCAAATGTTTTGGGGTTTAGGTGTCGCCTTAGACGAAAGCCTGCGAGGGGGGTGCGATCGAGTCATTGTCGTCGCCGACAAAGGCGGGGAATTCGTCCTCTGGCGACGCGTCTTCGATGCCAGACGCAAACTCAACAGGAAAGGTGCGCGTGCTCCCGTCACTCGAGGTGGTGACGGCGATGAGATCGCTTCCCTGGTTGTAAGTAAAGCTTATTGTGTCGCCAGAAGAAGCGAATCCATCGAGCATGCACTCAGCCAAGTTGTTCTCGAGCATGCCGCGAACGCAACGCCGCATCGGCCGCGCGCCAAATCTCGGAGAGAAGCCATTCGCATAGAGCAGACCCTTGAATTCGGGCTTGAATTCGAGCGTGATTCCTTTGTCTAAAGCCCGCTTACAGACGGATTGGAGCATAAGATCGGCGATGGAGCTCACTTCAGTCTTTTCGAGCGGTCTAAAGACGATGATTTCATCCAACCTGTTTAAGAACTCTGGTCGGTACTCCTTGCCCAACTCTCTCTTCACCTGACGTTGCAGCGTTTTATATTTCTCAGCCTCGTCTCCACCGCCATTCATGGATTCTAAAATCTCTCTGCTTCCTATATTACTCGTCATGACGAGCATGGCGTTCGTGAAATCCACAGTTCTACCCTTGCTATCCGTCAAGCGTCCGTCCTCAAGCACTTGGAGCAAAATGTTAAACACGTCTGGATGCGCCTTTTCGATTTCATCGAGCAATACGAGGGAGTGCGGATTCGTCCTCACAGCCTCCGTGAGCTGACCTCCCTCACCAAAACCGATGTAACCCGGCGGGGGTCCGATCAGCCGGCTCACGGAATGCGATTCCATGTACTCGCTCATGTCAATCCGCACCATTGACTTCTCCGCGCCGAAATACGTCTCCGCCACTGCTTTGGCGAGTTCTGTCTTACCCACACCGGTCGGACCACTGAAAATGATACTAGCAACCGGCTTTGACGCGTCGGCTAATCCAGCACGCGCCCGCCGAATGGCTTGGGAGATGGATCGAACAGCTTCCGATTGTCCGATGACGCGCTTGCCGAGTTCGGCTTCAAAGTTCATCAGACAGAGAGACTCGTCGGCACTGAGTTGCTGCACCGGCACACCAGTCCACTGCGCGACGACTTCCGTGACGTGCGTCTCGTCCACAAGGTTGCCGTCTCCCGGGAGCAGCTGCACCAGAGCCCCGGCTTCATCGATGACATCGATCGCCTTATCTGGCAAAAATCTATCGTTGATGTACCGCGTGGACAAAGCCACCGCGGCGCAGAGAGCCTCATCCGTAAACGTCACACCGTGATGCTCTTGATACGTCTCCTTGAGCCCCCGCAAAATGGTTAAGGATTGTTCAGGCGATGGCTCAACGACGCGAACGGGCTGAAATCTCCGTTCGAGGGCGGCATCCTTCTCGATGTGCTTTCTGTACTCATCGATTGTCGTGGCACCGATGCACTGGAGTTCGCCTCTCGCGAGGGCAGGCTTCATCAAATTGCCCGCATCCATCCCACCATCCTCGCCGGTACCGCCCGCTCCGACGAGCATGTGAATTTCATCCACAAAGAGAATGATGTCGCCCGCTTGTTTGACTTCCTCCATGACATTCTTCATCTTCTCCTCAAATTCTCCTCGGTACTTGGTGTCGGCGAGCAACAATCCCAACTGCAAACTCACGACACGTTTTTCCTTCAAGCTTTCCGGCACCTCACCCTTGGCAATCATCATCGCTAAACCTTCGGCAATGGCGGTTTTACCGACGCCAGGCTCCCCGACGAGGCAGGGATTGGACTTGCGACGACGAACGAGAATTCGCATGACTCGCGTCACCTCTTCGTCCCGTCCCAACACTGGATCCAATCTACCCGCCCGCGCCTCCGCCGTGAGATCGATCGAACACTCCGCCAAGGTTTGCTTTTTCGTCTTCCTACTCTTCTTCCCCGCGCCCACGAGTTCCCGCTCGTTCGCACCGGTAATTTCGTTTCGAAGCAGCTTAAAATCCACGTCAAGCGTCTTGAGCGTCGCATACGCTCCGCACGTCTGATCATCAACCATCGCCAACGCCAACTCTTTGCTCGTCACTTCGCTCGCGCTTCCACTCGCCTTTTCAAAACACCTCTTCAAATCCTCGCTCAGCGGTAATAATCCTTCCACGCTCGCCTTTGCGAACGGGTTCATCATTTCCAACTCGCTCACCCCCGCGGCATCTCCCAACGCCTTCCGCACCGCGTCCTCCGTCGCCCCACACTTGTGCAACGCCTTGGACGTCCGGTCCCTCAATCGCGTCAGCGCCAAGAGCACATGTTCTGTTCCGCACTCGGCGCTACGGAACTTTTTAGCCTGTTCCATACCATCTTTCACCGCTCGCACAGAGTCCCCATCAAAAGTTTCAAAGAAACCGGCGCGCGTCGTCGTCGTCGTCGCTCTCTTCGACCGCGACGCGACGTCCTTTGCAAAACGCGCGCGCAACACGCCTCGAGACGGCGGGGCCATCGGTCGTAGCGCCGTCGTCATCATCGCGGTGCACGCGCTGAATTCTGACGAAACGCGTGTCGACGTAATCAAACAAAACAATCAACCGACGCGTCAAAGTTCGGCACGACGCTCGAACGTCGCGATGGAGCGAGAAACGTGCGCGGTGGAAACTCGCGGGGACGTCGCGCTCGTCACGCTGAATCGCCCGACGCGATCGAACGCGTTGGATGGGGGCATGTGGAACGACTTGCGCGAGTGTTTTCAATTTTGCATCGAGAGACGACCGCTGTGCGTCGTGCTGCGGGCGAATGGGAAGAATTTTTGCGCCGGGATCGATGTGAGTGATGTGAAGACGCTGACGTCAACGCTCGGGAGCGGCGGAAACGGCGGGAACGGCGAGAATGGGAACGGGTCGGGGTGTCCGGGGAGAGCGCGAGAACGGTTGCGAGTGCACATCAAGTCTTTGCAGGATGTCTTTAGTTTGCTGGAGAGGATTGAGGCGCCGGTGATTGCGTGCGTTCAAGGGGCGTGTTACGGCGCTGGGATTGATATGATTACGGCGTGTGACGTGCGGATCGCGCAGAGAGGGGTGCGATTTTGCGTGAAGGAGGTTGACTTGGGAATAACCGCCGATGTCGGAACGTTGCAAAGGTTGACGCCAATCGTCGGTCACGGGCGAGCGATGGAGCTCGCGCTCACCGCTCGGGAGTTTGGAGACGAAGAAGCGATACGAATCGGGCTCGTGACGGAGGTTTGCGATGACGCGTATGGGCGCGGGATGGAGCTTGCGACGGCGTTGGCGAAAAAATCGCCACTGGCTCTTCGAGGGACAAAAAGAATCCTGCTCAAAATGCGATCCGAGCCGGACGTAGAGCGCGGGTTGGATTACGTCGCGACGCACAACGCGGCGATGTTAATGAGTGATGATCTCAAAGAAGCGGTCAAGGCGCGTTTCGAGAAACGCGAACCAGTATTTAGCAAACTGTGACGACAGTTGTACAAATAATCTACATTAGTGCTAGCTATTCTCTAAGCTCAAGCCTCGCTCGGAAAAGGTGATTCATACGGCGTGACGACTGGTGTCATCAGAGCGAACGAATTCAAGCTGTACGTCGCCGGATCACGCACCAAATCGAACGCCAGTAGTTCCATGTCGTCATCCACGTACATTCTACCATCTTCGCGTTTCTCCAATGAACTCCAACTTCTCGTCGAGGCGCCAACCAATCCACCGTCTGCGTATATTTTTCTCACCGCTCGTCCCTCTTCCGTGTCGTCCAACACCTCGACGTATCCGTACAACCCACCGCTCGTCCAATACATGTGTGACACGCGGTGCGAAGCCAAACCGGCGTCGACGACTCTAAACTCATCCAAACCCGGATGTTCAAGCCGCCCGTACGCCTCCCCGCACCGAACGCGACTCGATTCGTACGCCGCTACTTCTCTCTGAAGCACCGGTTTCGGGTATACCCGTCCGTTCCTATTCACCGCGTCGCACTTGGCCAACAGTCCGTGCAAGATGAGTTTACCATTTTGTTTCTCCAGCGACGTTTCGAGCTGTTTTCGCCTTCGCGCGAGCTCTAAATCCTCCTCCCGCGCGAGTTCGTGCTCCACCGTGTGCGTCGACACGCACAGACCCATCCACGTCGGTCTTCCGACGTTTTCCGGCGTCGAGTGGAGGCTCCACTGTGGAGCGTCTGGATTAGATAGATGCGTACGCAACAACGACAGAAGGAGCCGACATTCATCGACGCGAACGCCCGCCCCGCGAGCGGTTGAGCTCTGCCGACCCGCGCCGAACGAACGCGGGGACACGCCGACGAACGAACGAACAAGCGGCCGACGCCCGCCGACATGGCGACGCTGGAAGCGATCAAGTACGCGCGAGGTTCGCTCGCGCTTCTCGACCAGTTGGCTCTGCCGACGGAGACCAAGTACATCGACGTCCCGACGTGCGATGACGCGTGGACGGCAATCAAGGAGATGAACGTCAGAGGTGCGCCGGCGATTGCCATCGCGGCGGCGTTAGCATTGGCGGTGGAACTCGACGCGAAGCGCGGGACGTTTGCGACGGTGGAGGATGTGGAAGCGTTTGCGAGCGAGCGCTTCGACCACATGTTTACGTCGAGACCGACGGCGGTGAATCTCGGTGAAGCGCGTAGTCGGATCAAGACGTTGGCGGGCGCATTAAAGGCGGAGGGCGTCGACGCGTCGACGGCGGTGGAAACGCTCGTCAACGCGTGCGAGGCGATGATGGCGGAGGATGTGGAATCGTGCAAGGCTATCGGCCGACACGGCGCGGAGGCTTTGTTGAGATCGGTCAACGCGAAGGATGGAGAACAAATCACCGTGATGACGTGCTGTAACACTGGTTCGCTCGCGACTGCGGGTTACGGTACGGCGTTGGGTGTGATTCGCGCGCTGCATGAAACTGGACGGCTCAAGCGCGCATACTGCCTCGAGACGCGTCCGTACAATCAAGGATCCAGATTGACGGCGTACGAACTCGTGTACGAGAAAATTCCAGGAACTTTGATTTGTGATAACATGGCTGCGGCTCTCATGGCTCGAGGAGACGTGGACGCCATCGTTGTCGGTGCGGATAGAATCGCCGCAAACGGTGACTTTGCAAACAAAATCGGCACATATTCCCTTGCAGTGAATGCAAAACATCATGGAGTGCCGATGTTCACCGCAGCGCCGGTAACTACGCTCGATCCAGCTACCGCCACTGGTGCGGATATTCACATCGAAGAAAGACCAGGCACGGAAGTGACGCATTCTCTCGGCAAGCGCATCGCTGCTGAAGGAATTGATGTGTGGAATCCGTCTTTTGACGTCACTCCGGCTGCGCTTCTCTCTGGTGTGATCACCGAGCACGGTGTCATCGAAAAGAATGTTCAAGGCATCTTCCCTGTGGATACTTTCGTTGCGAACGTCAAGGGTGGTTCTGTCGAACAGAAAAAGGCGAGTGGCCCTCCAGGCTTCATTGCGCTCGACTGCGAAACGGTGCTCGATTATGCCGTGTCCAAGGAGAATGTCGCCAGTGTTCTCGGTGGGGCAGCGACGAGAGCTTCTTGGTCTGCGAAAGAAATCGGTGATGGTAACATTAACTTTGTATACATCGTGACTGGTGCGTCTCCGGACAAGACTGTCATTGTCAAGCAAGGTTTGCCTTTCGTTCGATGCGTCGGCGAGAGTTGGCCATTGACGCAAGAACGAGTGAGATATGAAGCCGAAGCTCTCATTCAAGCGCACAAGTTTTGCCCGGAACACGTTCCAGAAGTGTACGTGTACGATCCCACTATGGCGACTATTGTCATGCGGTACCTCGAGCCGCCGCATATCATCTTGCGCGGTGGAATCATCGAGGGCAAGGTGTATCCCAAATTGGCTGCGCACGTGGGTGAGTATCTCGCCACGACACTTTACAAGTCTTCCGCGTTATCGCTCGGCGGCGCAGAGTTGCGCCGCGCACGTCAAGCATTTGGTCAGAATGAAGATATGTGTGAACTCACCGAGCAAGTGATTTTCACTGAACCTTACGGAAAGGCGGACAATAACCATTGGACAACGCCGCAACTCGATGATATTGTCGCTGAAATTCAATCGGACGCAGAACTCAAGCATGCCATCAATGCGTTGAAGGAAAAGTTTATGACGGAAGCGCAAGCGTTGCTGCATGGAGATCTCCACACCGGATCGTTGATGTGCACTGAGAGCACCACGTTCGCGATTGACCACGAGTTTGCCTTTTATGGACCAATGGGTTTCGACATTGGCGCTTTCTTGGCCAATATTTTGCTTGCCTACTACTCTCAGCAAGGATTGGCGAAATGCAAGGGTGAAGCTCGTGAAAGCCAACGCGCATGGCTTCTTGAGACTTTCACGCAAACGTGGCAGACTTTCGAACGACGATTCTTGGAACAGTGGGATGAGCAAGGCGTGCGCAACGACACCGGTGGGTTGTCGCCGGCGATGCTTTTTGGCGAGGGCGTGAAGGATGGACAGGCGGCTCTGAAGGCGCATCAAAGTGCATTCATGCGGAAGATTTGGGCGGATAGCCTTGGATTTGCAGGGGCGAAGATGATTCGGCGCATCGTAGGTATCGCACACGTCGCTGATCTAGAGAAGATTGAAGATGGGGATGCTCGCTCCGAGTGTGAACGTAAGGCGTTGAGGTGCGGTCGCACACTCATCCTGGATGCGGCGACGCTCACCCCGGAAACTATTGTTGAAACGATCACCGGTTTCGACACGAACTAGATTTCTTTAGTTTTTCCTTTTGGTGAATATTGAATACAAATGTAGTCACACGCAACATTCAACGAGTCCGCCGTTCAAGCCATTTCGACGCCGATGACTTGTCGTTTTTAATCTTCTTGTCGCTAGTTTCTAATACAGGCCCGTACGCCATGTGCTCGCGCGTGATTTCCATCAACCCAACGAAAGATATCGGTGTGAACGACACCTTCGCTCGGTCTCTCGCGGCGGCGTCCGCAAACTCTGCCTCGATTTGTCTATACACTCGATCTCGTATTTGTGGATCTGATACATTCACGAAATCGATTACTATGATACCAGAGATGTTCCGACGACGCAGTTCTGCTGCCGCAGTGCGCGCCGCCATGACGTTAATTTCAGCAACACTGAGTCGGCTGGAGCCGGTGTTGACGTCAATGGCTGTGAGTGCTTCGGTAGACTCGATGACCAACTCAGCCGATGTTGTATGCGGGATGGGAACGCGTTCGCTGAATGTGATATCCATCAGTTTCTTCAGACGCTGTTGTGAACCAAGGCGAACAATGGTGTTGATGTTATCGTCGCCTTCGCGCAAGTGTGACACGCTCTTAACCATCTTGACGAGCATTTCTTGATCGCGCACGACAACTCCAGAGATGTTGAGGGAGCACAGCTCACGGAGGATCATTCCCTTGAAATCGTTACTGTCTCGCCAAAGCAAACGGGGGCGGATCGGCTTCGATGCTGCGCGCTGCTTGTTGATGGACTTCATAGCACGCTGTAAAACTGAAGACCACTGCGCACTCAACGCCTTGACTTCGGTATTTAACGCCTCAAGAGGTGCGTTCAAACAAGCCGTTCGCATAATGAGATGCGCACCTCCGCCATGAAAATTAGCGCCTTCCGGCGCGCGAACGCCCGAATAGTTCGCCTTGAGCAAGCCACGACCGAGCTCGCTTAGTTCATCGCGATTGACGACACTCAGCTTCTTACTACTGTGCGCAGATACTCCAGACGCCGTTCCTTTGAGCACAGTGTAACGGCCAGTGAGACTCGGTTCCGCCGTGGCAACGGCACCCTTGTATTCTGTTCGCCCGCGCACAACTTCAACGAGAAGCGCATCTCCGACGCTGTACATACTGTATGCTTGTTTACCCGCCTTGGTCAATCGCTCGTGCATCGTCTGATTGCTGTTTCTCACCTCTCGGAACAGCTCCATCATGCCGTCGTCATCCGCATCATCAGCTTCGTTGGCATTTGCCACTGTCGGCGCGTTAGTTCTCCACCAAGCCGCAGGTGAAGAGAGGGCATCGCGCACTAACACTTTCTTGCTAGAGCTACGATCCTTTCGCTTCGAGTTATGCACTTCGGAATCGACGCTCACGATGAGCGATTTCATGTTTGGCACCTCTCCCACGACGACGCCGAGATACACGTCGCCGACGCGTAAGCCGTCGCTCCCATACTCATCTGACGGCGAGTTATCCAATATCTCGACGATGGATCCGTTTTCGACCACAACTGCGCGGTCATCACTCGGAAACCATATCTCACACTTCACGTTTTCGCGCGTATCTCTCGCCTTGAGCGACTTGCTCGCCCCGCCAGAGTGGTAACGCGTCACTTGCGTTAACGCCGGTTCGTTCATCCTCCGAGACAAAACATCCATCAACGACGAGTACTCGCGCTGATCGTCTTGCCAGATATCCATCACGGTCGCATCGAACGCGTAAGACGGCAGTTTAAGCGAACTCGTTCCACTTCTCCACGAATACATCGCCCCGCTCGGATCCGCTCCGTCGTCAATGATTGCAAAATTATACTCGCACACAGTGCTCATATCTCCCAGAATCTTACTCGGCGGCACATCCACGCACACTGACGCGCTCCACCAGTGATCACCCTCCGACGTACATCTCACTGATCCACCGATGACGTGCCACCGCCCGAGTTCTGGGATGGATCCACACAGAACCACCCGTTGTCCAAACTTTGTTCGCTTTCGAACTCGAAACGTCACCACACACCGCCCGGGTTGACCGATGAGTTCCAAACTATTAGATTCTCCCCCACAGTCACCCCGAGACGACGGCGACGATGAAAACCCATTCGTCTCCTCCTCTGTATATAGCATCGTCTTCTTCATCCTTTCATCCCGTCCATCCGAATACAAAGTCGCCGCGTCGTCCAATTTGCTCCTCGAAACAGAATTCATCATCTTATTCTCCAACGTCTTCCCATCCTCCGCCATCGCCCGCGCGGCGACTCCGCGTCGCCCACCCCTCGACACGCACTTCACCCCCAACCCATCCGTCGATCCACCCGTCGTCGTCCCCCGTGCCGTCGTCGTCGATCGTCCACGCGTCGGTTGGATGCGCCCGCGGTTCCAACCGTCAACTCCACGCGCGGTGTAACAATCCTTTGCCGACATCATCGTCCAATCGAAACGAAGCGACTCGAAGTAAACACCGCAGTGTTTTTATTATCCTTTCGATCGCGTCGAACCGATCGCGTCGCGCGGCGTTGTGACGCGTCGGATCGAATCTAAATCCGAGAATTCGTTTTGACAGCTCTGGCACCCCATATTTTCTGGGTTATGAACGGTCGATTCTATGGGTACCACCCAAACGACGATGCTCGACGATGACGCCGTCCATAGGGCGCCGCAACGACGTCGACGAATGGGGTGTTCGAGCTCGAAACCGTCCACCGATGGGACGAGCGAGACGGTGAAAACGCCGGACGTCGTCGGGGGCGCGGGTGACGACGACGGCGGTGCGGGTGCGGTGGGTATCCCGCAACGAAAGGATGCCGATTTGAAAAAGTTGACAAACGACGCGACGACGACGCCGTATGGAAAGACGAACGAGCGAGGGGAAACGAAGGATGAAACGATGCAAAAGACGAAAAAGGGTAAAAGTAGTGGCACCGGGGCGTATGCGGTTTTGGGGAGCGGCGACGCTTTGGATGACGCGACGACGAGAGAGATGTACGAAGCGAAGACGTCGGAAGCGGCGCACCCGTCCGCCAGGCGAGTGCGCGAACGTTGGGGTTTGAATGGAGGCGCAGATTGGAGGTATTGGACACGTGAGGACACCGTTGTGAGTGCTTTGAAGGATTCTTTGGATGGGGCAAAGATTGAGCTGGAAGGGGATGACTTTTCGCTCATGATGTGCGCGCACGACGCATTGGAAACTCCGGTGGGCGTTTGGAAGGGCGATAAACGCGCGCCAGAGGTTGTTGTCGCGTGTCCAAAGGTGTACGCCGTCGATCTCTTTTTGATAATCGATGGCATCACCTACGATGACGGTCATGTGTGCGCTGGCGAGCCGGATTTCGATAGAGCGGCAGCTTTGGAAGCCGGTTTGCGCGCGTGCGTCCACGAAAGCGAGCGAGAAATGCTCAGGCTCGCACTCGATTCTCGTCCCAAGGGACCTTGGTGCACAATCATCGGTGAACGGTTTTCATCAGGTAATCACTTTGTACACGTGCCGTTAATGGCGGATTATTTAGACGGTGCCATCTTGGATCCATTTTCAAAGGGTTACGCGCACTCGCTCATGTGGAGATGGGCGGAAGTTTGTCAAAAAATTGGCGCCGGAGAGCATCAAGTATCTATCCAATGCGTGCCGGTGGGGATATTGGGTAAAACGGGTAAAGACGGCATCTGCTGGCGCTCGGTGAGCAACGCCAGTAAGACTGACGCAGAGTACTTGAAGCACTCTGGTTTTAAGGCTTTCATCGACGCCGTCAGTGGGACTTACGCCGAGGCTCGTTCTGGCATGAGCGCGTCCTTCTCGTTGACTCTGAAACAGAGCCATTGCCAAGGCAACAAACCAGAGCGACGCGCGCAAGAGTGGGCGGACGATTGGCCGAGTGATGAAATCGCAGAGTGCTACATGGTGGCGATGGAATTGGCCAACACCGGACCCCCGGGCGAAATGGCTGCTAATATGTCTCCCGGTTCGACGTGTTGCCACGTCGTCTTGCCAACCACCGACGGGAGAAGCGGCATTGCCGAAGTCATGAACAAGGATGGCAGCATCGCTTTTCACGAATTTCACGCGTGGGCGTTGTTTCGCGGCGTGGACGGCGAACCAGAGGCGAGAACTGGTTCTCAAATCAAATTCAGATGCGTCAGATACTTTGACGAAGATGAGCCCGGTTCGTGGGTTGCCGAAGCGTACGGCTCTCGACCATGCAACGGGTTGCTCATCAAAAACAAGTTCATAGACGAAGCCATCGCCCGCGATGACGCCCGAGTGAAAATCCCGTGAGCAATGGTGATTTAATACAGTATTACAACATTCATTTGCCTTCCGTAGATCCGTAAGTACCGTCGTCAAATTCTGCGAATAGCCAACTCTCGTACTTCTTTCTATCTTCGGCGTTCGAGCCGTACCTCATGACGATGTTGACTAGGACAGACGCGATGCCGAGGAAAGCGACGCCGGCACCTACGGTTGTGGAAAGAGCGAGTAGATCAAACTTTCGACCAACACCAGAGACTGTGAACCGAAGCCTCGGACCGTATCCCTTCACTAGTAAGCGCACGTCGTGCCCGTTTCCTGTTACATTGTCAAACCGCACCCCTCCGATTTCTTGCGGTTCGCCGACGTTGTGCGCCGAGATCCAACGCGTGTTGTATCCTTTTGACAAGGTGCTCGACAAATCGATGACGCGCTTCATTTTAAACGGAGTCTTCGGTGCGCACGCTTCGATACCTTGGTCCAAATCGCAATCAAAGATGACATCGACGCGTCCGTCCCAACCGACGTCAGCAATGTCGTCGACAGTCATGCCGCCCGACGCCAACAAATCGTTGATGGTGAACAAGTTCCATCCCAAGGTTGGTTCAGTGCCGTTCAAGTTGGTCCAGAACAAGTCTTCACCGTTTTCATCTAAAATACCTGGAAATTCGACGGACATTCTCGTGAAAATCGTAAAGTTTCCGACATTCTCGAGCACTTGCACGCGGTCCTCCTCTGGTTCTCCAGGACACCAACCTTGGACGACGCAACGCTTCTCATCCCGCACTCCCGTTGCCCTGCACTCGCCCGTCATCCTACCGCTCGGAGAAAGAGCATTTCTCACGCACAAGTCTGGATCATCCGTGCACACCTCGTCTCCATCCGTGCCCACGCACTCGCCTCTCGCCTGCAGCGTGGTGGCCAACGCCGTGGCGACGAAAAAGCCGCTCGGTTCCATAATCACCAAATCGTTCGCGTCGTACACCGTCTCCTCCCCCGTCTGCGGGTTTCGAAGTACTGCCTGTCCCTTGATCTTCATACCAATGTTCGCGTTCGCCTGCACCGTGCGCTGATACCCGTGTTTCGCGTAGACGAGATAGTAGCCAATGTAAGCGAGTAACACCATCGTCACGCCGTGGTACAGCGCACCGAGGCGCCAGGACTTGATGACGACGCTCTTTTGCGTCGTGTACGACAGCGCCATGATGTCTTTTCTTGCTCCCGCCCGTCGTTCGCGTCGCTCGATCGAGCGCGGCGTCGCTCAACCACGCGCGTCTCTCTGTCGAGCGTGCCGCCCGCGTCGTCGCAGAGGTGGTTATTATGCGCGCGGTAACTGTTTGCACATATAAAAACCGGATCACTCGGCACACGACGCCCATCGAAATCATCAGTGTTTGACGCGCGCGCACCGCCGTGTCATCGCGCATCATGGCGTCTAAACTCGTCGGAGCGATGAAGAACATGCGACGAACGCATGACGAGGACGATCGCGCGACGAATCTCGGCGTCGCGGCGCTCGGGATGCTATTCTTATCGAACATTGCGATCGCAATCTTAGGACTGATCTTGGTGATTGTGGGGTCAAAGTCGTCCGGGAAGCACGTGTCGGCGGTCTTCGCGCACGGTGGGTTAGATGACACGTTGTTTGAAAAACCAGACGTTGGCGCATCCGTGCTCGGAGTTCTCTTGTTGGCTCTGAGCGCGTATGGAATGTTTGGTCTCTGGCACAGAAACAAGACGACGTTGATGATTTATCATGTGTGGGCGCTCTTCATGCTCGTCGCGGTCGTGTACGCGTGTTCCGTCATGAATATTTACAAGCAATCGACAATGGACATGGTGCGCAACTATATGAACACGTATCGGATCAATCACAACATCACCAAGATTGGGCACCACTCGCGCTTGGACGGGCACAAGTTTGATACAGAGAGGTTTGATCGCCAAATGTGGAGGATGCAAGTGGCTGAGGCCAGAGCGGCCGCTCATCTATTCCTCCGAACGGTTGCATCTTGCCTCGGGGCGACGATATTCTTCCTCTTGGTCTCCCTCGGGTGCAGTGCCTTCATCATGGGTCTCAAATACACCGGTATCCGCATCGGCATTGCCACAAATGTCGCCGGCACGATTTTCGGCATGACTCTCTTCGTCTTGTGTTACTACACGGCGAGATCGACGTACAACGTACCCGATGCCGTTTCGATGAAGTTTGACGTAGCGTTCTATCACCCTGTGGATGTCTTTCCAGATAACGCCAATCACCTCTTTGAACAGTTAAGGAAGGCGCCAGATGTCATTTTCCAGACAGTCACTCACGATTACTCGAGCGGACGGCGACGACTTTTGCAAAGTCCGCCGCCAAGTCCGTCGCCACCGCCACCGTCTCCTTCCCCGCCTCCGCCGGTGAACGACTGGACTGCGGAATCTGTGTGGGTTTTTGAGGAGGGGCACCTGAAAGTGAGCGAAACTCAATACAATCTCACCTTCAAATTGGCTTTGACTGGGATTGAAGGTGATAACCTCGACGAGTCGTTCAGTTACTGGGCAAAATCAAAAGTAGCAGATTTTGCTCACATCAACGCCACGGATGTTGCTGTTTCGGAAGTCGTACCTGGTGCAGAGCATAAGATTGGCGGTCTTTGGGCGCCGAGATTCCTCGCTGCGGCGGCATTCATAGTATCATCAGGAAATCTGTACGGCTTGTTTGCTATTCACAGACAAGATAGAGTGCTGATGGCGAGCCATTTCTGCTTTTCTCTCTGTGCGCTGATCCTATTGATCACCGGCGCGGCGGTGGTGAGTTCACACGCGAATGCGACCTCAAGCTTGATAGCCAAAAACTGGCATTCCATTCAAAACAAAGTCGTCGGCGCTGGCGTGGAGCCGACCGACGCGGGCGCATTCGCTCGCGCGCACTTCAAAGCTGCGGCGGCGCTCGGGGCGACGGTCGTGATTCTTCAACTCGCGTCGTTGGTGTCTACGCTCTTCAACTTTTTTGCGGATGATTCGTCGTACGTTCTCCTCTCTCCTGGCATGGGCCGGAGTAATGGCTCAACTGGGATGTTCCGCCCCACAGAACTCGATAGCTACGATGAAGAATACGGCAAGCGCGGCTTCTTGAGCCAAGAAAGATTGCACACACGAAGAGGAAGCGATGGAGTGGTTCCGTTAAGCAATCTCGCCACGCCGCCAAGCAAGCACTTCTCCATAGATTAGAGTTGCGTACATCTCGCATATTGTAAACGCCAACCTACTCGCATCGACATTACATTACAACGCGTCCATGCTACCCGGTACTATACACTTTAATAGACTAATCGCGAACGTAATGCTCGGCTAGCGCGACGCTCGACACGTTTCGCATTAGCGAGCGCACTGCGCCTCTCTCGTCGAAAGGCGTCCAGACACAGCTGGGAGGCGCGAACAAGGTGACTTCGCTTCCTTTGCAATCAGTTGCGCTAAAATTGAAGCGAAGTATAACTCTTTTCATACCTTCGAGCGATTTCGCGGAAAACTTCGGGCTTCGATGAAGCGTTGCAGCGTCTTCAAACACGACGAGAACGCCGCCTCGCCGCTTCGCTTTAATCGGTACAAAATTACCCACACTCACACCGCGAGCCATGCTCTCCTGTCCCCCAAAATCAGGCAACGCGAGCGAAGCTTCTTCATCTTCGCTCGCATCTCTCTTCACGAGCGCTTGTTCAAACCAATCTGCGTCCTCGTCTCCATCCTCGCCGGCGCCCTCTGTCGAAATGAGCGCGTGCCCTATGTAACAACCCGGCAAATACCCATCCTTATGCCACCGCGTGTTCGTCCCCCGGTGCGGCGTGAAAATCTCCACGTCACCAACCACCCGAGTTGCCGTCGACGCGGCGAACAGCGGCATTATTACCCACTTTTCAATCGTCTGCTCCAACGCCGGCGCACTCGGCTCGTTTCGCATCCGCGTTACCCACCCGCCGCCCTCTTCCACCCTCGCCTCGAACGCGTGCAAACCCGAGTCGAGCAGCGGTGAGACGTCTCGCCATGGATCCCCCTCGTCGACCTCCTCCTCGTCGCCGAGGACGCACGCCAACCGCACCGCATCGCTCACCTCGTCGGTTCGCTTGTAATACACCAAGGTCGCTCCGCCGTCGCCGGCGCCGTCACCGTCCATCACCACCGACGTCTTCGCGACGAGAATATCGCCGCCGTATGGCACCGCGCACGTAGAATCAGACATCCCTGACGTTCGCTCGTTCGCTCGTTCGCTCGTTCGCTCGTCGCGCGTCGAGTCGCGGCTGAGAGTTGGCGTTTGCGGCTACTGACGTAACGGTTTTGCACTTTTTTGCTCTCGCGTCATTCCGCAACCGACGAAGGGTCAAGGAGAGGACGCGGGGGCGATGCGTGCGTCGGTGTGCGTCGGCATCGGCGTCGACGTCGGCGTTGTGGCCTCGTCGTCGTCGCGCGATCGATGCGCTCGACGACGACGACGACGACGTCGAAGCGTTGGAATGATGACGATGGTGCGGCTGAAGACACAAAGGAAAGCTGTGAACGCCGACGCCGACGACGGTGAGGCGATGGATGTCGAGGCGTTCGCGCGCGCGGTGAGTGGCGGCGGGACACCGGAGGATGACGAGGAGCTGGACGCGTTTCTAGCGCGGTGCATACCGGAAGGAAGTCTAAGCGGGTTGGTGGTCGTCGCGCGCGAGACGTGCGCGCCGTCGACGTTAAAGGCGCCGGCGAGTAAAGAAGAAGCGAGGGAGGCTCGCACGAGACGCGGCGTCGCGGCGACGTGTTTTAATGCGATAATTTCAGCGTTGGTGCGCGTTGGACGCGCTGATGAGGCGGCGGATGCGTTGAAGGCGATGCGCGAGTGCGGGGTGAAACCAGACGTCGTGTCGTATTCCCTCGCGGCGGCGGGGTTGATGCGAGCCGGCAACCAGAGAGCTGATGACGTCTTGAAGGAGGCGGAGGTTGAGTTGAAACGAGGCACTCGCGCAAATCGGAAGAAGAAGAAGAAAACGAAGATTGACCCGCTGTTACGAGACGTTCGGATTCTCTTTGACGAAGCCGACGTGTGCGCGCTGCTCAAGCCGGCGAATTGTCTGACACATCCAGCCGAAACCTCGGGCGGGAGCGCCACCTTCACGCTCGTCGATGCCGCCATGGATATTTTCGACGGAGAGCTCAGTGATTTGAACGGTGCGGACAAGAGAGGGGTGGTGAGTCGTCTCGATAAACCGACGTCGGGGATAGTCGTCCTCGCCAAGAATAATCGAGCGCACGCCGAATTACTTGCACAGTTTTTTCAACGCGACGTCGAGAAGACGTACCTGGCGTTGGTGGATGGGAAAATGGAGAGCGACGATGGTATTATTGATGAAAGGCTCGAAGGACGCACCGCCGTGAGTAAATGGCGCTTGGTTGAGCGCTTTGAAGTGGAAGGATCCCGCTTCTCTCTCGTTGAGGTGCGTCCAAAGAGCGGTCGTTTTCATCAAATACGCCAGCACATGGCCGCGATAGGACACCCGTTGACGGGTGATCCCATGTATAGAAAAGGTCGAGGGGCGCGATATCCATCGTGCGTCGTGGAAGCGCTGACAAAGGGTAAGCCCGGCACTATATTTTGGCTTCACTGTGCTGAATTGAAGCTTCGAGTCAACGGAGCCGAACGCGTGGTTCAGGCCCCTCCACCAGCCGATTTCGACGCGATACTAGCTAGGCTTAGAGAGAGTTGACGACGCTCGTGTTTGAAAAATGAATGATATTAATATCTCCGTGCTGCTTTCGTTGCGAATGCTGCAGTACGTTTCTAATTTCTCCTATGTGATGCACAACGCATCCTGACATTTGCTTCTCTACGCATTTTGCATCTACATCGGGTAACCAGAGGCATCCATCGCGTTACCGGCCATGGCCGCCGCTCCGGCGACCTCTTCCTCCGGGATCTCGCACACAACCACATCGGAAGTGAGGAAGATCTTGGCGACGGAGCAAGAGTTCTCAAGCGCGCAGCGGATAACCTTGGTTGGGTCGATAATGCCAGTCTCCATGAGGTTCTCGAACGCGCCAGACGCGGCGTTGTAGCCGAAGTTCGGGTCCTTCGCGTTCATGACCTTCTCGACAGTGACGGAGCCGTTCACACCAGCGTTCGACGCGATGAGTCGCATCGGGTAAGACAAAGCACGCTTGATGATGTCCGCACCGAGCTTTTGTTCATCGTTGTCCAAAGTGTCCTTGATCTCGTCGACGGCGGCGGCGAGCTTCAACAAGGTGCAGCCACCCCCAATGACGATACCTTCTTCGACGGCAGCCTTGGTGGCGTTCAGGGCATCCTCAACACGGAGCTTCTTTTCCTTGAGCTCAGTCTCAGTTTGGGCACCAACTTGGATGATGGCAACACCACCAGAGAGACGAGCCGCACGCTCGTTGAGCTTCTCCTTTTCGTATTCAGCCTCGGTAGACTCGATGAGGCGGTTGATTTGCTTGACGCGAGCGGCAACTTCGGCAGCGGTATCACCGGCACCAACGATGGTGCAACTTTCCTTACCAAGTTCAATGCGAGCGGCGTTGCCGAGTACTTCGACACCGCACTTGTCGAGGGACAAGCCGAGTTCCTCCTTGACGACGGTGCCACCCGTGAGAATGGCGATATCTTCGAGGTATTGGCTCTTGCGTTCACCGAAGCCCGGAGCCTTGATGGCGCAAATCTTGAGGGAACCGCGGAGCTTGTTCACAACAAGCGTCGCAAGAGCCTCTTGCTCAATGTCTTCAGCGATAATCATGAGCGGGAAGCCTTGCTGGATGGCTTGTTCGAGAATGCCAATCATGTCGCGAGCAGTGCTGATCTTCTTGTCGACAATCAGGAGCTTGCAGTTGTCGTACACGCACATCATGCGCTCGCTGTCCGTAACAAAGTACGGGGAGATGTAACCACGCTCGAATTGCATACCTTCGACGACGATGAGGTTGTTGTCGACGGAGCGAGCTTCTTCGAGGGAGATGACACCCTTGCGGCCAACCTTGGCCATGGCGGCGGAGATCATTTCACCAACCTCCATGTTGCCACCGGCGGAGACAGAGGCAACCTTGGCGAGCTCATCATCCGCAACTTCCTTGGAAAGTTGCTGGAGCACACCAACGAGCTTGGAAACGGTCTTTTCCATACCACGAGTGAGCTGAACCGGGTTGGTACCAGCCATGACAATCTTCATACCTTCGGCAATCATCGCCGCGGAGAGCACCGTGGCGGTGGTGGTACCGTCACCGGCTTGGTCATTCGTCTTTTGGGACGCTTGACGAACAAGCTTGGCGCCGACGTTTTCAACCGGATCTTCAAGCTCAACCTCCTTGGCGACGGTGACACCATCGTTCACAATCTTCGGCGAGCCATACTTGGATTCGAGGACGACGTTGCGACCCTTCGGACCGAGGGTCACGCCGACGACGCTCGCGAGCTTATCGACACCATTTTGCATCTTCTTGAGCGCGGCACCATCCTTCGCGTTGAAGTACAATTGCTTCGCAGCGGCGGTGACAGAGAGTCCACGGCGCGGCGCAGCCGCAGCGCGGCGCACGTTCGCGGTGAACGTTTTTCCTAAAGAGACGCGCGGGACAAAAGGCACTCCCAAAAGGTTAGTCCCACTGTTGTTATTGACGAGTCACGAACCGTCAATCACATCCCATGAAATCGTACACCCCCATCCATCAAAGGAGGGGTCGGCGGCGCATCCACCCGAAATCATCGAGGATACCCCCGCCGAGTCGACGCGCGAACGCGCGAATGCGCGCACCGAAAACGACGCGATGCGCGGTCGTTTTTTTCTCTCGTGCAAAATCCTCTCGTTGCGACATCGCGAATGGGCATCCGACGTACCTTGACCGTAGGTCGACCTGGCGGCGACAGAGCTGCGTCGAGGGAAAAAAGCGAAGGATTAACGCGAGTCAGTCCAACCATCCGCCTCGTCGTCGGCGTCGGCGACGCGCGATCGACGCCAAGGAGTTGACGATTGAATCGAGGGTAATTATACCCACGCGACAAGAAAGAAAAAATGAATGACGACGAGGACAGAACGCGGGGGTCGCTCGGGTATCCATCCAACCATCGGTTCGGTCCGGGCGTCGTTCGAGAAGAACCCCGAAGGCGCGTTCCATCGTCGGTACGCGTCCGTTCTGTCCCATCGGTGTCGGGACGCCGCGTTCGTCTCGAGACGTAGACGCGTGGGAAGAGAAAATAATTTCGCTCGGGCGCGTGACGCACCTCGTCGCGGACGTCGCGTACATCGTCGTCGTCGTCGTCGTTGTCTTGTTGTGACGTGTAGAAGGACGCGTCTGCCGTCGGGCACGCACGCCCCTTGCCGAACACGCGGGCGCTCGAATCGGACATGTGGCAAGTTTGATACTTTAGTATTTTATAAAAGTATCTGCAGTAGTTTTTGGTAAAACATGAAACGCGGTTCGTTGTTTTTTCATCGATTCTGTCTCACGTAGGTTGTGTATGGAAACAATCCTGGTCGAATGTACGCAATAAACACGCGCGTGATGTCGCTTCATGTCGATTTGTATGCTTTTGGAAACCAAACAGCGAGCGCTCACGCTCACGCGGGGCGCGACATATGGACGCGAGACCCGACGTCGACGGATGGGAGATCGGTTTCGTCGAATTCTCCAGTGAGGCGGCGAATGTGAAGCTCTTTTTCGAGACCGAGATCGGCAAAGACGCGAGCAGGATTGGACCAAACGCGCACGGAGCCGTCTGCCGAGGCGGTGAGGAGACGGCGACCGTCGGGAGCAAAGGCAACGGCGGTGATGGAAGAGGCATGAATAGAGCTCATGTGCGTGACTTCAGCGGATTCGTAGCCGTAGAGCCGGACGCGACGATCGGAGGCGGCGATGGCGAGGGATGCGCCATCTGGGCGGGAGATGTCGAGGGCGACAAGCTCTGAATCTTTGGTGTCGTCGATGACGCGTATGACGGAAGCGTCGGCGGGGTCCCACCAAGTGATCTTACGGTCCGTTCCGGCTGTGACGATTTGTCGCTCACCGGGGTGAATGCTGAGGGCTTTGAAGTAGGTGGAGCCGAGGAATGAAACTTTGCGCGCTCGCCGATCGACGTCCCAAACGACGCACGAGCCATCATCCGATGCCGTGACGGCGGATCGATCGTCATTGAAGAGCGCGATGGCGTTGATCTTGGATCTGTGCTCTTTCATCGACGCTTCGAGGGTGATGACGTTTAAATTTTGCACCTTCCAAAGTCGGAGATTACCCTCTGAACCGCCGCTGATGACGCCCGAGGTTCCACAAAGTCCTTGCACCGCAGTCACGCGCTCGTGCGCATTCGCAGCGACGAAGAGCAGTCGCGTGCTTCCGCGATCGTAGGCTCGAATTTGACCATCATCCCAGCCGGTGAGTAGAGTCTCGTCGTCAGACATGAAGCTGATGCACAGGCAATTGAGTGTTCGCGGCGTGACGACAATTCGTGAGCGCGAAGACAGCGTCTCTGTTTCCCAGACTCGTATCTCAGGACCACCTCCCGTTGCAAAGTACCGCCCATCGTCATGTGGAAACGTTATCCCAGTGATGCCGTACCCGTGCGATGTTTCGAGTCGATTGACTGGTGAGTGAAGCATGCACTGTCCACTCAAGGGATGTCGCGCGCAATATTCAATCTTGCACAATTCTCCTCTCTCCGAACCGCAGTACACGTCAAACGTCTCAGAATTATCGCGATAATGTTCTGGCTGAGCTGTATCCTGAGACAAGGCTAACCGCGCAAAATGAACGAACTTGCGCTTCGCGTATTGCGTCTTGCATCCTTTGGGATAAACTAAACCTGTCACATCGGACTGCGCCGTCCTCGCTACGGCGATGCTTGTCAAACCACTTCTGCTGATGTCGCGGCAGCATATGAATTCCAAAATCTTCCCCGATTTGGCCCTGCGCGAAAGCAACGTCAAACTCCCGTCTCCAGCTCCAACGAGTAGTGCATTTCGCGCGAGTGTGAGCGAGTGCACACCCTGGGAAATGTGTCTTTTGAGCGTGAATGACTCCTTCAGAACGCTTTGCGGAAGGAACACGATGAGAATGTCCGCGCTCGATGTGCCCAAGTATGCATAGTCATCATCCTCGTCTATCGCTATAGACAGAATGTGACGTTTGAGCGTACCCAAGTTTAACGAATCGTGTGAAAGTCGTTTGTTTGTATCGTCGTAACTCCACTTACTCACCACAAACTCACCCGCGGTGATGAATGTGGTGTTTGAGCGATGCAGAAACGCTACGGCGCACACTTTTCCTCCCGATGGAATCGGAGAACCACAAAGCGCAGTGCCGCTATGGACATCCCACATAATGACGCGTTCATCTGTTTCCCCACCCACGCTCGCGAGCGATTTTTCGTCTTCACTGAACGCCAAAGCGACAACATGGCTGGTGTGAAGTGACAACCGCCGCACCTCTTTGTATGTGGACTTCACCGCCACATCCTCTTCCCACACAATCACGTCAGCGATACCGCTTGACACGCGCTCAGCGGATGCAATAAATCTACCATACTTTGAAATAGTCAAGGCTGTGATTTCTCCGGCGTGGCCGTGAAGAAAAGTAGCGGACGCCCGGTCGCCCGGATCTTCTTGGACATCCTTGTTGCTACGAGATGGCTGAGGCAGAGGCGCGACAACAATCGTATCGCCGAGCGGGTACACTCGTCGCTTACCGTCGGGATGTAAATGAAATCCGTTAGCGACAGAGCCAGAAAAGCCGACGGCGGCCTCCAAAGGTAGTTCTCTCGATGACGACATATTTGTGAGGCGGGGCGTTTGATGGGTGCTATTTTTGGCTTCTCGCGCGCTCATCATTAAGTAACAATCTGAAATTCGATTTCAATGGGACTAGTACGTTTGAAGGTGTCTACGCCTGCTCTTCCGCGCGAAGTGCTTGTCTGTGAGCAATTTCTTCGGTGAAAGCAGACGTCGCGTCTAAGAGGGTCGCTGCGGCGAAGGCGATGCGAACAGCCGGGAATTTCATCTTTGGATTGAGATACTCGATGAACTGCGGTCTCTGCAATGAACCCTTCCATATCGAGATATCCGACAGGTCTTCAGCGGCATTCTCATCATTGTTCCAGCTACCGTCGTCCTGGGCTTCTTCCTCTTCATCATCATCGTCGTCGTCGCTGACTTGTTCAAATTGTTGACGTCTACGTTCCTCAACAGCCTCAGCGATAACCTCGGGCGGAAGAAGAGCCGCCAACTTTCTTCTCGCAAGCTTCCAAGAACTCATGTCCTTGCCCGTATGTTTCAACACGAGAGCCTCGAGAGTGTTCTTAGAAAGTTCATCCGGTGCTTCTGGTTGATTCTCACGATTCATCTTTTCACGTTCAGCGGCGATGCGGAATTCTTTCTCTTGGCACTCGTGAAACTTCTCCTCGAGATGCAAAAGCGATTCAGCCATGTACGAAAGTTCGCAATTCTTCAACTTCGTACGGAAGACTCTCCAATCCACGGTACTGGTGATGCCAATACGCTCCGCATTGACGCACATGGTGTCCATGCATTTTCTGGCTGCGGTGAGCACGGCGCCTTCATCGCATGCAAGGTAAGCAGCTGGCCTCGACGCAATGTACATGTCGTGCGACGGAGCTGTGCGTGATCGAGCAGATCGTCGCTCACCACCTTCGAGCTGTGCGGCAAGCTTCGCGTCGCGCTCTTCTTGGCTTTCAGCGAGAATCTTGAACGCGTCAGCGATGGTGTTCTTGCGGCGCTCAATTTGCTTCTTGAGAGCAAGCTCGCGGATTCCCTTCTCTGATAGAGCTTCGTAAAGCGCGTCGACCGCCTCCTGAGAGCTATATGTACCCCATTCTCCGGAGAAAGATTGCACGTAAACGGCATCTCTACGTCCCCCGAATCCCCACCAGTACGTGGCAAGGTTGCGGTCCATACCCAGCGGACGGCATCGGACTTGGCACGCAGCATCCTCCTGTGCACGCTTGATCTCCCGGTCTCTCGCGCGCTTCTCTTCGAGCTCAACCTTGCGACGGGCTTCCTCTTCCATGGCTTCTTGCTTTCGACGCTCTTCGTTCTCGACGGCTCTTTGCGCACGGATTTCTCTGCCTCGCTCGGCATTCCATTCCGCACGCTCATCCTCAAGTCTCGCTTTCTCCTTCTCGCGTTCGTTCTTCCACGCCATCAGTGCGTGACGATCGTGAGCAGGTCCAGTGTACGTCTGCAAGTGTTCAGGAAGCTCAAAGTTCGGCTCGAAATCCTTCATTTCGACGTCAGTCTCAGACTTGACCTCTTCCTTGGACTCGAGGGTTGCCGTGCTTTCCTCTCCATTCGCCTTCGCGGCTTCAGCAGCTGCTTTCGCGGCTTCAGCTGCAGCCTTGGCGACCCGCTTCTCCTCAGCGAGACGTTCACGCTCGCGACGACGTTCTTCTTTTTCAGCCTTTTCAACGATGCGTCTGTTTGCTACCGCCTTCAGCTTGGCTTCATGGCGTTGGCTCCGGAAAACGTCTGCTTGCTGCATTCTAGAAGAAATGATGTCTCGGCATACGTCTCCTTGAAGAGCCAAATCTGCGAGAGCACGAATCAAAACAAGATGGTCTGCCTTTGAAAGCTCATCCCAAGTAGTCTTCGAAAGTTTGGATACCACTTGAACAGCAAGCTTACCATGTGCATCTTCGCCGCCGTGCAAGATGAGCGTGCGGGCGACCTCGGGCCAGTTGAGATTGTTCACAATTCGATTCAATCGCGCAACGAGACGACCAGGTCCACTAGCTGCAGGTGTCAAAGCTTCATAGAGAATGCTCAGGTACAATTCCGCCAGGGTAGATTGCGACTTCGGGTTCTTCTCGAACATGGCACTGACGCCCTCAGCGTTGACCAATCCTTCTGGGGCCTGCAGATCTTTACCAAACACACCCATGAATTCGGCAACGAACGCTTCCTCGGCGAGAACTTGACCATTCGGCAAAGGATTAGGTTTCGGAATGGGGCGTAAGAGCGTTTCAAAAGGCACTCCCGTCTCCTTTGCTTCTTCAGTGAGTTCGATAGCCAGCACGTCGTCATCGAGAGGGTAGCGAGCCGCCTTCTCCTTCGCCGCCTTCTCCGCTGCCTTTGCTTTTTCCCGTTCAATCTTCTCAAGTTCGCGTTGCTTTGCCTTCTCAGCGCGTTCTTCATCCTTCAATCGTTGCTTTTCGAGCTGAAGGCGGGCACGCTCTGCTTCGCGTTCATCCTTTGCCATAAGTTTGAGTCTCTCGCGCTCAATTTGACTCTCCAAAGCCGCCAACTTCTGGCCGAAGAGATCGGTGAGCTTGTCATCTATCTCTGCAATCTTTTCATCAAATTCACTCGTATCTTCGCCTTCTTTAACGGCAGCCTTGTCCTTCATCAATTGAACTCTATTCTTTGTAATTTCCGCCACCGCCTCGGCACGGTCAGCGTTTGTGATGGCTGTCGTTTCGGCAACCTCAGCCTTGCTCAGCGCGTTCACCAATTGCTCGCGTTTCTTGTTGAGCTTAGTAGCAGCCTCACGGATCTCCTTCTTCCGGCTAGCAACGTAGGCGTCGCGAGCCTTCTTGATTCGAGCTGTTTCAACCTCGACAGATTTTTTCCAAGCCACCAAAAACTTGCGATCATCTGGACCAGTGTATTCCCTAAATTCCTTCGGAAGAGTCTCGCTCGGCGCGTCGCCTTCCATGAGAATATCCTCGGGCGTTTTGGCTTGCAAATGTGGAGCGGCCAGTTCGACGGGTGGGTTCGTTTCTAATTCCTCAACCGCGGCGCGCGCCTTTTCCAATGCGCTCGTTGCTCTCTCGGCAGCTTGCCTCGCCTTCTTCGCCTCCAGAGCCGTCTTCTTGAGCTTGTCTGTCCACGCGAGAGCGGCAGCTCTATCATCCGGCTGCATCGAATCGAGAAGTGCGCTCATACCACCCGAACTTCGCGCTCTCTTTTCCCGCGGATCCTTGTCGTCTTCAGCCTTGCGCTTCGTACCCGCCGGCAAACCGACGTGCGCGCGAAGCGCCCACTTATTCCGCGTATGTGGCATGCGAACGAAGCATCTATCGTGCGACAAACCACTCGCCAAGACGGTCTTATTCTTCCCCACGTTCACCCCAGCCTTCGATCCCATTTCGTACAGCTCGTTCGCGTCCATCAACTTTGGCCACGCTGCCTCCAACATTTTGAACACCTCGTGCTTCAACGTTCCAGGCTTAAACCTCGCGCGATCCGCATCGATATCGAACTCGCTCGCATCCACCGCCGGGGTTTCATCCAAGTCCACCGCCGGTCTCCCTTCCGCGTTCCCTCTCGGCGTCGATCTATTTCTTCTCAGTCTTCCCGGTTCGAAATCTTCATCCTCGCTTCCCAACCCATCCTCGCTCCCTTCGCTCTCGTCGTCATCCTCTTCGCTCTCCGGCGTCGAGTTCCTTCGCGTGCGTCTCTTCCCGCCGCTCGCTTCCTTCCCCGTCGTCGGTTTCCCTCCCGCCGGTTCCGGGACCGATCTCTTTCTCATCCTAAACGTCATCTCGGTCGACCTCTCGGCAGTCAGCGTCGTCTGTTTCCCTCAAAACACAAAAAACAGATGCGTTGCGATTGAAGATCGTTCGTTTCCGAACCCACCCCGAGCGATTCGTTCGAACGGCGGTCGAACGACGGTCGAGCGACGACGACGACGACGTGAGAATCGATCGATCCACTCGTGCCGATCGCGACGTCCGCGACGTCCTGTGCCGTTCGTACTCGCGGTCGTTCGTCGGATCCGCAAACGTTTCGTTTCGTGTCGCGTCGTCGTCCGTGTGTGCATGATTTCAAAGAAATGATGATACATAGATGTAAGGGTGGAGACATAGCGTACCGTATGTCCGATTGTATTATGTTGACTATTTACATTCAATGAAAAATAACTTAATGGTTCTAGAATTTATAGTCTATATTGACGCGTGTTAGGGTTTGGAAGATAAAAAACCCTCGGGCGTTGTTGGAATCGGCTCGATCAGCTATATCCATCGATCGGGGCGCTACGATCGAACGACGAGCGTCGACAGAGAGCGACGCGCCGCGAACTACGATGAGCATGCGAGCGATGACGATGACGGCGGCTACGACGGCGACGCCGGTGACGACCTCGGTGACGAACCGAAGAAACGCCGCGCGTGGTGGACGCAGAACGACGACGAGAGCTTTCGCGAAAAAGGATGACGTCGAGGCGGTCGCGACGCGACGGGAGGCGCTGGCGAAGACGCTCGCGGTCGCGGTCTGCGGTGTGAACGCGCTGGGTGGCGCGCGACCGGCGGCGGCGATCTCTGGCATGAACGTGACCAAGGACACGCGCGAGGGCTACGAGTTCTTGTACCCGGTGGGGTGGCAAGAGGTGCAGGTCGACGGACAGACGGCGGTGTTCAAGGATATCATCGAACCGCTGGAGAGTGTGGCGTTGAACGTGTACCCGACGCAGCGTGAGACCGTGGCGGATATCGGTACGGCTGAGGAGGTGGCGAACACGCTCGTCGGAAAGGCTCTGACCGCTCCGGGCGCGCTCGCCAAGGTTTTGGCGACGAGCGAACGCAAGGATAAGGATGGTCACTTGTACTACCAGTTTGAGTTTGTCACCAAGACCAAGTCTTACGAGCGCCACGCACTCACGGTCGTCACCATCACGCAGGGTAAGTTCTACACCCTCACGACGGGTGCGAGCGAAAAGCGCTGGAACAAGATAAAGGACCGTCTCGCCGCGACTGTCGGTTCTTTCACCGTCTACTATTAAATCGAGACTCGCGAGCGTTCTCGACGCTCGTAACTTTGCCGCGAAAAAGTTGGCTAGAACCCATTCTATAAATGTCAAAGTATTGATTGATTTAAAAAACACGAACGAGTTCTGTTACAGCGCCTATTTCTCTACGTAATATCGCATCGTGTGCGTCGACTATTCGCGCGGCGAATCGCTCGTTCGATGAGGTCTGCTCCTCGGGGCTCGGGATCCTCTGTTCATCGACTCGGCGCGAACAACCTCTCCACCCCGCGTCGCGATGTCGTTAATCTTTACCCCGAGGTTTCTCTGGAATCGTTCGAGCACGAATGCTTCCTGAGGCTCGGCAATGGTAACGACGACTCCAGGTTGTCCCATGCGACCCGTACGGCCCGCTCGATGGATATAGTGCGTCTCATCCGTCGGAAGTTCGAGGTTGAACACGGCGTCGCAGTCATCGACGTCGAGACCACGCGCGGCGAGATCCGAGACGACCAACGCGCGGAATTCACCTCGTCTAAACCGGGCGAGCTCCTTTTGACGCTCCATCTTGTCCATGCCTCCGTGCAACACACCGACAGGCATGCGGCGAGCGCTCAATTTGGCCTGAACATCTTGCAATCTGCGACCAAAGTTGCAAAAGATGAGCGCTCTCTGAACGTCCGTGGCGTGAATAGCACGACGGAGTTCGTCTACCTTGTGGCGTCGCTCCGATATGACGGAACAGTGCGTGATGTGAGGCGGCAAGCTCACCACACCCTGCTTGCTCGCCTGTCTCGCGGCGGCTTCCTCGCTCTTCGCATCCTTTTCCATATCAGTCTCGACATCGGCGTCCTCTTCGTCCTCTTGCGGGTTGGCAGGCATCGTCGGCTTATCGTAAGTCGCGACGATGTGCTGCAGGTTCGGAGCCAAGTAGGCGTATGCGTCGAGTGTCTCCTGCTTCAACGTGGCGCTCACGATAACCGTCTGTCTTCCGCCCGGGATACCCTTACCCGTGTGATCACTGATCCTCGCCATGTCTCTTCTAAAATTACTCGCCAATAAATCGTCCGCCTCATCAATCACTAAGGTTCGAACGCCGTGCGTCTGCAAGATACCCGCGCGCGACAGCTCGGCTAACCGTCCCGGCGTTCCGACGACGATGAGCGGCCTCTTCTTCCGAATAGCCTCCTCCTGTCTCCTCGCGTTCGCCCCACCGATCGCCTGCTGCGTGATCTGTCTCCCCAACGGCCCAAGAACTCTCTCCACCTGTCGAACAATCTGCATCGCCAACTCTTGCGACGGCGCGACGACCAACGCCCGAACCCCGTTACCGACGTCCGCTCGCACCGTGCCTGTGTCTTCGTCAAACAACTCACATATGATTGGCAACAGGTACGCCAGCGTCTTCCCAGACCCTGTGTGCGACTGCATCGCGACATTCTCCCCCTTCATGATGGCTGGCACCGCGGCTCGCTGCGCGATGGACGGCGTCTCGATCCCCACGCTCGAGAGCGCTCGCGCCAGTTTCGCCCCGACGCCCAAATCGCGAAAGCTCGCCGGCTCTTCGCTTTCCTCGCCCCGCATCGCCCGCGTCGTCGTCGCTACCGTTCGCATCGACGATACGAACGGTGCATTCTTCACGCACAACCCGCGTCCTCTCACCCGCACCCCTCGCGCGCCGCCGCTCTGCGTCGTCGTCGTCGTCGTCGCGCTGCTCACAGCCGCCACTGTTCTGCGAGCAAACACGTGAAGCGTCGCCAATCCTCGCGTCATCATCGTCAATCGCGCCGCGAATCAGAGCCGAATCCAATTCAACGTGAACGAATCCAACCGTTTTCCCGATCGTCCCCGTCCGTCCGATCGTCGTTCGGTCGTCGCGAGACGCGGCGTCGGCGTGTGAACGACGCAGCGAGAGGAGTGCGTGATTTCATCACGCGAAAACAAAACCCACACTGTTTAAACATACAAAAAAGAGCGTACAACGACGACGCGCACACGAACGTTGACGCGCGAGCGACGAACGACCGAACGACGACGCCAAAGCAGCGCCGCGCTCGGGGTTCATGGCGTCGGACGGCGGACGCCGCGGGATCGGGGCGTTGGGACGATGGATCGTTGATCTGGGGTCGATCGCGACCGATGCGGTGGTGCGCGAGGCGGCGACGGCGGCGACTTTGGAGAGCGGCGGTCGCGATGTGCTGGAAGGCGGTGCGTCGACGACGACGACGAACGCGGCGACGCTGAGTGGATTGGTGGTAAACCTGACGGCGATCGTGGAGAGCGTCCCCGTGGCGTCGTACGCCCCGCAGTGGACGCTGGAGGAGTGGATACGGATGGTGGCGACGGTGTTCGCGTGCGCGTTCGGAGCGCAGTGGTTGCTGGTGAAACTGGTGCAGTTAAGACGGGCGCAGCAAGGGTGGTGGTATTACCTCCAACGGTCGAGACACGCGAGGTTGATTTTACCCCCCGAGTGCGTGACAGAGGCGCCGATGCGTTCGCCGTTGAATAGGGTGACGAGGAAGATTAATAAGTACATCAAAAAGAAAGGGGGTCCGCTGGGGAGAATGTCGAGCGGCGTGGACGCGTACTCGCCGATTCTGAGCGTGGATACCGAAGCGCTTCCGGAGGATGCGATGCCGTTGTTGGTGTTTGTAAACTCTCGAAGCGGTGGGCAAATGGGGAATTATCTCTTGGATGCGCTGAGATCAAACCTGAATCCGTTGCAGGTGGTGGATTTGCACAACACGGGACCGAAGGCGGCGTTGAAGCTCTTTGCCAATGTTCCAAACGTGAGGATTTTAGTCGCCGGGGGCGACGGGACAGTGGCGTGGATTTTGCAGACGCTCGATGAACTCGACGTGCCGAAAAAGCCAGCAGTGGGAATTTTGCCTCTGGGCACCGGAAACGATTTAGCGCGCGTGCTCGGCTGGGGAGGAGGCTATTCAAACGAAATCATCTCTGAGCTCTTGGTGCAAATTCTCGAGGCGCACCCGACACTTTTGGATAGGTGGCAGGTTGATATCGCGCCTCTAGATCCGCCGTCGACTCCGAACAAGCTCACATCTGCGGCGGGTTTACCTGCGTCGCCCGCGCTTCCGAAAAAGAAGCAGATTGTGTTTCAAAACTACCTGGGCATCGGCGTCGACGCGCAGGCGGCGTTGCGCTTTCACAGAACTCGAAACTCTCGACCGCAGCTCTTTTTCAGCGCCATGACAAACAAGCTCTTATACGGCGCCTTTGGAGCGAAGGATTTATTAGAACATTCATGCGCTGGTCTTCACCGACACATTCGAATCTACGCAGACGGGGTGAGACAGACTATTCCGCCCGAAGCTGAAGGCATCATTCTGCTGAATATCAATTCATTTGCGGGTGGGGTGAGAATGTGGGAACGTGACGGCTCGTACGGGCTTTCATCCATGCAAGACGGCATGGTGGACATTGTCGTCGTACACGGCGCTCTACACCTCGGTCAGCTGAACATTGGCGTCGACAAACCGGTTCGCATTTGTCAAGCCCGCGAGGTGCGCGTCGTCGTCGACAGGAAAATTCCCATGCACGTCGACGGCGAACCTTGGGAGCAACCCGCATGTACCATCGATATTCGCCTCAAGAACAAAGCCACCATGCTCCGCAGAACCGCAGACGCTCGCGGGATGACCATCATCGAGATGCAAAACACCCTCGACTGGGCTCGCAAGGAGGATATCATTTCCGACGAGCAGCGCGAACAAATCATGATTGAGGCGTACAGACGCGCCGACGCGCGTTCCACGGAAAACGGTCGCAGAAACACCCTACACAGGCGATCGGGGAGCATAGGCAACCTTCTCAACGCCAAGAGTTCGTCTTACTCGCAGCTCTTCGGCGTCGACGGTTTCGGTCTCGCATAGTCACACGCATCCTTTGTAACATAAAACGGTACCACCAACGAGAGGCTCTCATTCTTTTCATGTCGTCAGTGCAGCGCACGCCGACGAACCGAACCGAAGCACCGACATGGCGAAGTGGGGCGAGGGCGACGCGCGATGGATCGTGAACGAACGCGAGGACGGGACCAACATTAACGGTTGGCACTGGGAGGTACGCGCGAGAGACGAGCGACGACGACGACGAACGACGGTGATGATGTTTTTGATGCAAGACGGCGCTGCGCCGGCGAAAGAAGGCTCGAGAAGGACACGATGATTGGTGCGCGAGACGTTCGCGAACGGTGACGCGGCTTTCGCTCGCGGGGATGGATAAAAAGGAAAACCGACGACGCGGGATAGTGTGCGTATTCTCGCAATTCGTCGGTGGTGTGATGCGATGGATGTGGGAACGATCGTTCGATGGAGAGACTGACGGACGCGCGCGACGGAACCCGCTCGACGACAGGAACGCAACATGATGAAGTGGAGCCGCGAAAGGATCGAGAGTCTGCTCGTCGGTGCGGATCTTAACGTGCCGTTGACGGAAGGACGGGCGGAGATAGTCGAACTCACCAAGTTTGAGGGTGATTCTAGCGTGAGCACTCGTAAAGGTGGGAAAAAGTTTGGATGTTTTGACTTGAGCTTCACGCTCAAGTGGAGTGGATCGAGTGGCTCGAACGCCGGCGGAGAGGAGGACGAGGATGAGGTCGTCAAGGGTGAGATCAAGGTGAAGGAGTTCTGCTCGACCAACGATGAGGATGAGTATGAATACACCGTGTCCGCTAGCGATGGAAAGTCTGAATCCAAGGAGTTGCTTAAATCTCGCATAGAAAAAAGCGTCGAGTCGGTGCTGCTTCCCAAGCTTCGCCAGTTTTGCGCCGAGTTGAAGGAGCTGTGATTACGAAAAGTCCCGCGCGTAGCGCTTGAGATCGAGATTAGCACGCGATTGATGGCAATTCTATTTATAATGTCAAGGAATACCCAACTAGTAGTGAACGTTTCAAAGCGCGAGAGAAGAGCGACAAGGCGTCTCGATGAATGAAATTATTGCAGAAATATGAAATACAAGCTACGCGCGGCTTAGCTCTGTAAGGAAAGCTTCTCCTTGTATGAGGCGCTCATGCTCCCAACGTTCGTGTCGTAGCTATCGACACTGTCGCACATAGACATGCGCGCGCTCATCGTCCGCAGTCGGACCTTTGTGAGCTCGGGGTTGAGCTCAAATTTGTCTCGATGACTATCGAAAAATTCAAGGTATGTCTCTGGCATTGTCACCGGTTTGCGACACTTGCCGCTGACCCCTTGCTTGCTCTTTATCGTCATCCAGTCTTCACCACCATTCTTGGACAAAAATTCGAGAACCCTGTCGAGGTATTCGTCTCGAGCGGCGCGGAATCCAGAGCCGGTGAACTTCACCGGAGGATTCGATGCCTTGTTACTACTCGTCGTCGCGTTTCTTTGACCAAAACTGCTTCCAGACCTCGCGTGCGGGACCGACCCGGGCTTGAAACCCGCGCGATCAGCCCGCGGTGGCCTTCCAGAACTTGATATTCCCCGTCCGTGCCCTCCGCTCGATCCAGCGTTCGATGCGTACGAGTACACAGCAACCGGCGGCGACGGCGATGAATGTTGCGAACCCGCGCCTCGGCCAAGACTGCCCCCAAGTTGACTCTCGCCACCCACGCTCCGAGGCTTGAGCGAAGACTGCGGCGATAAAGTGTATGAAGGAGAATCTGCAGTCGTTCCATTCATCATCCCGCTCCCTTTCCGCAGTTGTGCCGGCGTCTGCATAATCATGGATGTGGGAGAAGAAGATTCCGGAACAAACCTTTTTAAAACGAGCCCAGGAGAACCGGCGCACTCGCGCACGAGCTGCAAGTCCGCCATGGTCACCTCGTGTATGGGTTCCAGCACCTTTTCGACCGAGGGCGCCTCATCAAACAAATCATCCGGAAGGTGGCTGATCAGATCATCCATTCCGCGCGTCGGAGCGCTTCGACTTAAATATCGCTCCCCCATGGTTTGACTTTTTGAACGCCCAGAGGTATAGCTCAGACCCAAGTGCCCTTATCCTCGTCAGCCCTCTTCTCCGGCCCGTGAACTCTCTCGATCTCGAGCGCAACCTCGTAGATCTTCGCCTTTATATTACTCGCCGCCTCGACGTTGTCCTTCAGCGCCTCCGCGTAGTCCTTATCCGTCCCTCCGCTCTCCTCGTACGCCTCCCTCAATGCCTCGTCGGACCGCTCAAGATGTTCCAACGCCCGTCTCAACCGCGCCAACTCGTGTTCCAGCGCCTCGCACCGCGCGTCTTCGCTTCCGCCACGAAACTCTGGCGCACCTCTCGCGCGCGATTCCGTCCCTCGCCCGTTCGTTCCCGCGCGCGTCGCTTCGTCAGCGTCGTTCGCGTTCGAACCGTCAGACATGCGCTCGCTCACCTATTTCGGCGAGCGTTCGGCGTGCGCGTCGTCGCGATAGACTCGCGAGGGAACAGGGGGTGGATTCGGTGAGACCGCGACGAAACGAGACGTTCGCTCGCTCGGCGTCTCGCGTCCGTCCGTCGGTCGACGCGGACGCGTCTCAAAAAGGCGGTTCGGTCGACGCGTTCGGACACGTCGGCACCCACTGAAAATCGCGGGGGTTTTTACCCTCACCCACAGTCGAACGGGTTAGCTCATACTTTACCGATTTAAAATCTTTTCTTTGATAAAAAAGCACACACCTTTTTTCCACCACGGCGGTTTAAACATTGATGGATCAAATAAAAACAATGTATGTCGTTGACTTGCCAATTGTCCGATCGCGTTCGCGTTGGTTGGGCGGTATCCCACTCGACGCGCGGTTGAAAGTGCGAACGCGCGAGAGAGGTTGGACGCGACGGTCGACGGTCGACAGAGCGCGACGACGGAAAGGCGCTTGGAGGACGACAGGCCGGGCGTCATGGAGACGCTCCCTCGACACGCGCCGACGACACTGATCCGAGACGTCGTCGAACGGGTGATTCAGCGCGCCAAGGCGGAGCTCGACTCGTTGATTGAGAGCGCCCCCGGGCGGTCCGAACACGAGCGAAGAGCGGAACTGGCGAGGTACGCGCATCGAACGAGACAGCGGTTGGTGAGGCTGGCGGTGGTGGAGAAATGGGCGACGAAGAGCGCGAAGATTGCGACGGTGGCGACGAACGCGCACCTGACGCTGCGAGCGCACGAAGACGCGTTCGTGAGGATCGCGGATGGATTGTTCGGACTGCACCAGCAGTTGGAGTGGGCGAAAGCGCCGCTATGGGATTTGCCGGGGGCGTTGGACGTCATGTGTAACGGGAATTACTCAGCGTTGTCGCAGGCGATCAGTGAGATTGGTCTGAAACCGCGGACGGGTGAGGAGGGCGAAGAGGAAGAGACGGATGAAGAACGCGAGAGACGCGAGGCGTTTGAAGAGAGGTACGAAGCTGAGATGACGGAACGGTTGGTAAAGTCAAAGACGAACGGTTGCAAGTCGCGCGACGATCATTTGCAGTGGCCGAGCGAGTCGTTCAAGGTGATGTCCATCTCTGGTGGGAAAGTCGTAGTCGGAGAAGAGGGCGAGTACAAGGCGACGCTCACCCTGGGAGGGCCGGTGGCGCCGGGAGTCACTGAGCAGCCGAGATACGGCGGGTGGCGCGTGGAGTCCATAGAAATTCTAGCTGGCGAACCGGGTAAGACGTTTGAGCTGAACAAGGCTGAAGAGCGGAAGTTGTGTGACATTGCGTGCGCGCGTATGGTCGGCCTCGCACCCTTTGGGCAGACGTTGGCGGAGGACGCACCCGCACTCGTACCGGAGCATCTCGTGGGCTTACACAGAGTCGCTCGAGAGGCTGTTTTGATGTTATCTGCAAACTCTGTGCTCGCTCAGTCCCAGAAACTCAAGGAGAGCGCAGAGAAGAGCACGACGAGTCGCTGGTCGCGAAACGCCGTCAAGGTGGAAATTGTCAGAGGTGCCGCTGCTGGTACCTTGGAGGGTGTTCGAGTCACATTTTGGCGCGGCGAAGACAGTGCTGGTCTCATGGAGATTTCTTTTGATAACGATCAATCGAAGATGCACGCGAAAGCGAAGTGTCCGGGCGAGAGTGAGTTTGAATCGTTGACATTCAACAGTATGAGCATCGACATCGAAGGCATTCTCCTCGAGGCTATGCGAGTGGCTTCATTGAAAAAGTTCCGAGAGATGTGCGAAGAGTTGAAGAGCGACAAGACGTTTACAACTTCCGTCGAAGAGTCTATGACTGCGGAAGAGTGTGCTTGCCAAGAAGATGAAGATGGTTGGGCTTCGGACTCTCGTCCAGTGATGAAGGTGGAAATTTCCAAATTTACTCACCTCTTCGTCACGTGTCGTGTTTCTGATGGTTCTCTAGCTCTCCACGGAGCGAACGAGCTCGTGCCTCCCGCTACGGAAGCTGAACTTTCTAAGAGACTAGCTCTTGAGGGTCACAGCGCGCTCGCTAGCATTGTGGAGGAAGTTTCCGTCGCGGTTGGACGACAGGAGCTCAAGGGCCTGTTGCGTACGTCAGGTACGGCGGTGCATCCGGCTCCAGGTACCCTAGGTGGCAAGTCATGGAGTTCATTCGACTTTGTGCCGAACGGGGCGCTACCCACGGCTCTCGTTCCCGTGACACCGAGCGATGGGGGCGTTTTTGTTGCCGTTTGGATGGGCGCGACTCCTATTTTTGCTGTCGTCAGAGCGCACCGCGTCAGCGCCGCCGCAAGATACATCGTGGATGAGGCCGAGACTCTCAGTCTCGGCGCTAGGAAGGGATCAAAAGCTGACGTTGTGGTGAAGATGATTAGCGACGCTTGCAGGGATCTGGCTCCCGACGCTCAGAGGTCTGCTCTCGTGCAGTTACTGAAAGACTCGCGCGTTCCGTTTGTCGACATTCGACCCACCGCGAGCAAGAAGAGCAAGGCAGAGAACATGGTGAGCTTTGAAATCGCCAACACGGCGAGATGGGCGCGAAGCGTCTATAAACGCGCCATAAAATCAAAGTCCGCCTTGCGAGTTCACGTCACCTTGCGTGGTATAGATGGCGTCTCCGCGCGCATCGGAGACGAGACTCTCGATTACAGCCATTCTGAATTTGTGGCGCACGCTGTCATGTCCGATGTGCGCCGAATCGCAGCCGCGCAAGGTTTGCTTTCTTCCCTCACCGACAACGACACTGGAATCGATCTAGCCAACTTGGGCTGCAAGTTAGCCCGACAAGACGCGTTCAACGTCGCAGTGACCTACGAGAAGAATTTAGCTTGTTCAGTTTCTTGGCAAGACGGAGGTAGCCTCGGCCCAGGACTGTACGTCGACAGCGCCAAGCTCAAGGCGGGTGCAAAGCGCGCCCTAAGCTTAGCCGTCAGGGATGGACGCTGCGACGTATTGTTGCGCGCTCTGCGTGCGGTGACGGCTTCGTCGCGTCTCGATGCGCACCTCGGCGCCGACATGCAGTTGACGTTTGCCGATCCAACGGTGGTGTCGGTCGTCAAGATTGAAGGCGAAAACGCCATGAGGCTGTTCTCTCTGTCGTTTAAACTCGATGAATCTGCGACTGCAGTCATCGGCCGGGGTGGTGATGCCTCAGAAGCTGCGGTGGCGACCGATGACGACGAGATGCAAATCACCGACGACCAGGAACCCGTGTTGCCTGATCGTCCCGAGGGACTAACGCGGTACATCGACGCCCTCACCTCGGCTCTCAATTCGAGCGTCGGCGCGAAGCCCGCCCACGGAGAGTATGTAGTCATCGGCGCCAAGGATGTTGACAAGGTTGTCGACGCCCTCGGGGCCGCAATCAAGGCATAGGTTGAAGACGGTAGGAGGAAAAATTTAATGTCATATCACAAATTGTAGCCAGCGCAAGATCACGCATCGCTCGTAACCATCGCGCCTAGTTCGCGAAAGTAAACTTGATCCCGCTCTCTCCGACGGGCGCGTCGTCCTCCTTCGCCTCTTGCTTACCGAAGGACCGTTCGTACTCGGATCGCTCTTGTCTCGACGTGTCACCCTTGCACGAGTCACTCACGCAAACGCAAGACGCGCCGAGTACCTTCACCACCTGGAGCTCGTATCCATCGCCGCACGCGCCACCACCTTGCTTGAACAAATCCTCCGCACTCATTCCAGCGCCTTCCTTCTTACGATCGGCTTCCATCTGCTTCATCATCTCCGCGTACGCGTCCGAGTTACCCGCCTTGTTCAACCCGGCTCGCGCCTCCTCCGTTGGAACCGCGCTCACGGTGACACTCAACGTCGCCGCACCGATGACGATCGCCCGCCCGAGCTTACGAGTCCAAGTCACGCTCCGTTCACAGTCGTCGTCCGTTGCCTCTCGCGTCGCGCGAACGCTCGTCATCGTCGATCGGCTTCTCTGCTGCCGCTGCTGTTGTTTCGCGGCAAAAGTCACCGTCTTCGTTACCGTCGTCTTCGTCGTCATCATCATCATTCACCGTAAAATCCAAATCGCTCGAAACGGTGAACGCAACACCGTCGCGTCCTTTCCTGTCGTCGTCCTCGTCGCCGACTCCGCGTCGCGCACTGCCGAGGCGCACCCGCCCGAGAACGTTACGTGTCGCCCTCACAGTATTTTACATGTGAAATCGGTATCAAACTCATACCAACGACGCATCGACGATCACAACGAAATCGATTACATAAGTGTTTCAAAGCTTCAATGCGTAAACAGCAACTTGCGAAAGATATGGATAGCGTATCGGTGTGGTCGTTCGTTCGTTCGTTCGCCCGCACGACATTGACGCGCGCGAACGGGCGGACGTCCGTACGGACGGACGCACCGACGATGCGAGCGACTCTGGCGAACGCGTGTTCTTCGGCGACGGCGACGACGACGTGCGGGTCCCCGGCGCCTCGCGGCGCGGGGCGCAATAGAAACGCGATGGCGATGCGCGGACGAGGGTGTGGCTTTGAGAGCGGGAGCAGCGCGGTCGTTCGAACGCGCGCGGTCGCGTCGACAAATAAGACGGCGACGGGCCGCGCATCGGGCGCAAACGCACTTCGTGCCGTCGTTGATGGAGGGAGTGAGATCGGCGCGGCGTCGACGGAGGCGATGGGTGTCGGAAGAAGAAGGGCTGAGCGAGACTATTGGTTCCCAGTCGCGTTTTCAAGCGCACTGGAGGATAAGGGAAAAATGTTGCCGTTTGATCTATTTGACGTGCCGTGGGTGTTGTTTCGCGGACCGAACGGAGAGATTGGGTGCGTGAAGGATGAGTGCGCGCACCGGGCGTGTCCGCTGTCGCTGGGTAAGGTGGTCGAAGGCAAGGTGCAGTGTCCGTATCACGGGTGGGAGTTTACGACGAAGGGCGAGTGCGTGAAGATGCCGTCTTGTAGATTCATGAAGGATGTCGTCGTTGATGATCTCAGAGTGATTGAACGGGATGGGATGGTGTTTGTGTGGGCGGGTGATGGTGATCCGGATGATTTCGTCGGGGATTCGATGGGTGCGGGCGCGGCGAATGAATCATGGGATGAGGACGTGTACGCCGCGAGCGAACCGGGTATGTTTACGCCTCGGCCTGGATTCGTCACCATGGCGGAGGTGACGGCGGACGTTAAACTCGACAGCGAGGTTGTCGTGGAGAGATTATTGGATATCACGGAACGCGCGCGAAGGGAACCGGTGTCGGTCAAGAACCGGGCGCCGAGCGCGTTTGAAGCGGTGGATGGAACCAAGGCGATTTCCAAGCTGTTGAGAATCGGTTACGATCCCGTGCCGCAGAGCGTGGTGTTCAAGCCCTCATGCGTCATCTCGAGCACGATTGGGCTCAAGTCGCGCATCGGGGTCGGTGATGGGACATCCATGCAAGTGGAACAGCTTCACGTTTGCTTGCCCGCCAAGCCTGGACTCACGCGCGTCTTGTTCCGCATGGCGTTTGACTTCGTGCCGAGTGGGGCGGAAAACGCGGCGGGCGATGTGTGGAAAAATTTAGCAATGCAGGTACTTCAAGAGGAATTAGAGGACGTGCGCGGCGCCAAGCTCAAATCGGAGACGACTTCTGGCGCTGTCGAGTCCTTTAGAAACTTTAAAAGCCGGGATTAGTGCTTTTCATATCATAGTCTTGCGCAGCAGTGTAGTGAAAAATACCTCTTTATTTCATTTCAGTCTTCGCCCGGTCGCCATTCTAATATACTGTTCTACGCCGACAACAACGCCGGGGGCTTTTCTCGTCGACCTCTCTGCCGCCTATGCGTCGTCTTCGTCGCCATCTCCATCGACGCGCTCGCCGTCTTTCCCTTTTTCTTATTCGCCCCGTTTCGTCTCTCCTTGGTCCACATCACAAACTTGTACGAGAGGTACAACTTCCCCCCAAATGTGATCGGTTTGATCGCCCCCCGAAACATCAACGACTCTGCGAGTCCCAACGTTAGCCTCTCCGCATTCGCCGCCCGCATCGCTGGTATTTTTGTCGTCAATTTCGCCGTTTGCGTCGCCGCCATCTGAAGCGTCTTTGTAAACGTCGGCCCGAGCGCCTTCGCCACCCTCGTCCCTCCAAAAGGTTTCGCCAATCGCACCGACGGTTGCGCCGCGTAACACGCCGCCCAAGTCGACGCCGCGAACACGATGGATATCACCTCATGAAACCTAAAAACGCATCAAACGTCGTCGATATCACGAAACGTCAGTCAATCAACTCCGTGGAATGCAGGTCGAGCGCACACGAATGCATCGAGACGAAATTCGAAACGCCCACGTTTACTCACACGAACGCCGCCGGGACGTCCGCCGCCGTGAGTCCCCGATCGACAAAGTACTCTCGCACGCGTCCCATGTTCAAACACGCGCGCGGACGCGCGGAAACCCAGCGTCGACGAGTGGCGTTTCGTTCGTTATCCAAAACTGTGACCAAAAAGTGACACACACACAAAAAAACGTTGACGTCACTGCGCGCCACGCTGGGCGTTGACTGACGCGACAAATGCGGACGTGCGTTTCGTCCAACCCGACGACGACGGCGACGGCGACGCTGGGGAGCGCGAGAGACGGTCGTCGTTATCGATACCACCGCGGGGGTGGGGTGAAAACGCGGGCGTGGTGGGACCGGTTCGGGCGTGGTGGTGCCGACAAAGGCGGTACGAGTGGTGACGATGCTGATGTCGCGAAAGGAGGCGCCGCTGTAGCGACGACGACGACGGCGACGATGACGACGAGGAAGACGGAGATCAAGGCGGAGGATTCTCTCGCGTCGTTGAGCGCGGTGTTGGGGGTGGATGAGGAGGCAGAACGAGAGAAGAGGGAACAAGATGAGGCGGATGCGAGACGAGCGGAGGCCCAAAAAAGAGAGCGGGCGAGCCGCGAGGAGAGGATGGCGAGGGAGAAGGCGTTTGCAAAGGCGGATGCGGCGACGACGAGGATTCAGCGGTTACAGGCGGTGTTTTTGGACGTGCCGTTGGGGGTGATGGACTTTATGTCGGGGAAGGACTCGACGCCAGGCGGGGAGGATTTGGGCGAGGAACCGGCGTGGTTTAAGCTTCCGATGGAGGTTTTTGACAAAGTGACGGGGGAGCGGTTCGTGCTGTTGGATGAGAACGATAAGGATGATTTTCTCAAGGTGCAGAAGAGTGATGAGGAGATTGTGCGCCAACCTGGGGAGTTTCAAGTGCCGGTTATTCCGTACCCGTTTGTGGCGACGCCTGGATCGTACGTCCGGCTCAACTTGTTCGAGCCCAGGTGGTTGACGCTCTTCTCGAAGCTCATTCCGTGCAAGGATGAGGAAAAAGAGGGTGCAACTACGGGCGCGACGGACGAGGAAGGCTTCCGCAAGAGGCGCGTGTTGCGCGGCTTGGATGGCAGACAGAAAATTGACCTCAACGACTTGCAAATCATCGATGCGTACGAAAAAGGAGAGCGCACGTTTGACATTGTTCCAGGCTTTGGTCGCTTACCCGAGGACGAATTCTTGAACACGAACGCGTTCGGTGCCGTGTTCCGGGGCTTGGATGGTCAGATTGCGGGCGTGGGGACGATGATGGAAGTGCAAAGTCACGACGTTGTCGTCGACGGTCGTCTCCTCGCCGTCTGCGCCAAGGGCAAGCGTCGATTCAAGATTTTACGCGTGGCTCAAACTGAGCCGTACATCGTCGTCGACGCGGTACCGATCGAAGACGACGAACCTACGTCGACGAGCGCGAATGAGGCGATGGATATCGAGAATGCCGAAAAGGTAAACGAAGTCTTTGAGCTCATGAACAAGGTGGATCCGTATTACATGGAGGCAATCGGTCTTACGGATGTATCGAAGAAGGATGTCCAGGGTATGAACGAGTTTGACTTGGCCAACGTCATGCTCTACACCCATCCCACGCTGGCTTTGAAACTTTTAGCGAGCACGGATGTAGCCAAGCGAAAGCGCGTCATCCAGGCGACGGCGAAAAACTTCAAGCGTGCCATCGAGTTGGGGTTCACTTCTCGCAAGAGCCGACTCTTGTTTTCCGCCGTCAACTTTGGCACTGTATTCGCTGTGGGTTTCCTCATTCTCGCCATCAAGAGTGCTCTCGACGGCGACTCGTCCGGTTTGGATAACTTTCAAGATTTTTAGCGCGCGCGCCGCACATGTCACCATTTCATTCAGACGTCTTTCGGGCGAAAAAGGAAACAAAACATTTCTTTCTCTCGATGATCAAATTTGTGCCTCTGATTAATTCAATAACAACATTCCGAGCACCAGTAGTAGAGGAGCGAGAGTCAAGTCAAGTATCGCCGACCACAACCATCCAATTGCGTATCGTGTACTTCGGTACCAACCCAGCCTTGACGTACGCGTCCGCCTCGGCAAACTCCTTGACCCGTTCCTCGCTCACGTTCTTAAACACAAACACCCCCGCATCCACCGGGTCCGTCAGCGCTCCCGCCATGACAATCTCTCCCGCATCAAACCCTCGTCGCGCCCCGGCGAGGTGTTCCTCCCGATGCGGTCCTCGTTTTTCGAGCATGTCGTCGACGTACTCGAGCGTCAAGAGTTTATACGTGTTTCCATCGCTCGCGTTCGCCATCACTCGTCCTCGGTGCGCCGTCGCCGTCGATTTCGTCCTCGTCGTCCTCGTCGTGGTGGTGATTCTTTCCCGTCGTCGTCCACCGAACGCGTTTCTCGGCGTCGGCGTCTTCGTCGTCGTCGTCGCCGCGAGCATCCTCCTTATGAAGCGCAGTCAGTCAGTCAGTCAGTCAGTCAGTCAGTCAGGCGGTCGCGACGCACTCCAGGCACTCCAGGCACTCCGAGTCGGTGGGTCGTCGGTCCAGTCAGCATCACAGTATTGACGAGATTCAGTCACTATTAAACGAGATTCTTTACCTTTAGTTTTAACCTTACATAGCTTTAAACATCACGGTGTATAATACTCGACTCCCCGGG
>Ga0181588_10000022_pt1 | contig 116045 bp, 91 predicted proteins | sample 071ome_26_FD_148607 | JGI IMG/M metagenome (GOLD analysis project Ga0181588, IMG submission 148607) | Coastal salt marsh microbial communities from the Groves Creek Marsh, Skidaway Island, Georgia - 071409BT metaG (spades assembly) | ecosystem: Environmental > Aquatic > Marine > Intertidal...
CGCCGGGTCCGTCCTCGCGTCGACGCGCGCGTATCCCGAGGACGGACGACGAACGACGAGTCGTGAACGGTCGTGAGTCCAAAACCGGCACGGAAAGGGGTAGGGTGGGAGGGTTTTGTTTTGTTGGTGGCACCCACACACCACAAAAAAAAGCGCGGTGGGTTCCATGGATTGCACTGGGCGCTAGCGCGAGCGAGCGGGTTTACTAGTAGTATAATTAATTACACGCGGCGGTAGGTACATCATTCATTCATTCGTTCGTTCATGCATTCACTCAGGGCCTCCCGCGACTTTGATCTCCAAAAGACTCTCCACCGGGTTGCGGCAGATTGGACAGACGTTTCCGGTGACTTGCGAGCGGAGGTGGTGCGCGCACTCGGCGCACATGCACAAGTGACGACAGGGCAAGACGGTGGTGTCGCGCGGTTCGGAGAGACAGATGACGCACTCTTCACCGTCCGGATCCTCCGCGAAAGGCGACGACGACGGGTTCCCGCTGCCTCCAGTTCCGGTTCCGCACGATTCGATGCCGTAAATTTCTTGCAACTCGTACGAGCTTCCGTGAACCCAAATTTTTTGCTTGAGCGCGTGGGCGCTCCAGTGACCCGACGCGGCGTCGCGACGCAGCTCAATGTACGTCGTCTGCGATTGAGACCAGCTTTGAAGCGGCGATAACCCGCCTCTGGGTTGTTCCGGAAAGTCATCCAACGTTTTCCCTTGATTCGCCTCCCCGTCGCTCGACACGCACTCGAGCCGAACGACGACCGGGTACGTCCTCCGCTCCGGATCCGCCTCGGTGAGCTCAGCCATCGACAACGCGCCGACGCTCACGAAACTCTCCCTCGGCATCTCGTACCGCTGCCCCAAACCCGCATCTAAAAACACGCTCGGCACGTGCACGCTCGCTCGCGTAATCGGATTGACTGAACACGCGTCAAACCGCGCGCCCTCCTTTGGTTTTTCCTCCACTCGAAACGCCACCGACACCCGACACGGTTTATCCGCATCCACCTTGAACGCGATCCCAATCTTCGAAGTTCCCGATGATGACGACGACGTGGTGTCTTCAATCACCTCGAGCGATGATTTCCCGAGGTTTACGTGGTTTCGAATCGTCGTCGTCTTGTGCGTTCGAGGTTGTTGCTGCGGTTGCTGTTCCCGCTGCGGCTCCCGCTCTGCTTCTCGTCGTCGCACTCTTCCTTCCTCAGCCGCCGCCTCGTTCGCCGCCTGCACGCGAAGTTCCGCCCGCGGGTCGTGCGTCGGCGTCGGCATCGGCATCGTTTGGTTTCGTCGACGTCGCGTCGACGACGCAGACGCACCCATGACTCGATTCGACTCGATTCGATCGTCTCGGCTGTATCGGCTGATGCGTCAGACACGAATCTATCTCTCAGTTTGCGGCGTCAACGCAATCGACGCGATAGACGGTGTGTTTTTCTAACTCCGTCGTGCGCGTCTCGAACCGCGCGAGCGGTCGGGCGGGGTGTGGCGCGCGCGCGCGGAATCCGATGGAGGATCTCGTCATCTGGGCGCGGCACTCAGACTCACACGAATGAATGAATGATTTGTTTACAGTGTCTATAATATTGGTGCGCTGCCGCTGCTTTGCTAGTCGTCTTCCTCTTCGTCTTCCTCCAGATCATCGTCGTCATCCTGATCATAATCGTCCTCATCATCATCAACAACAACATCGTCGTCGTCCTCGTTACCGCCGTCCTCGCGCACGGCGTCCCATCGACAGAGTAAACCGTTGTCGCACGCGGCGACGACGACGGAACCATCCGGACTGACGGCGCACTGACGAACGACGCACGGGGTGGAATCGTCGAGTCTAAAGTCGGCGTGCATGGACTTGACGCGCCGAGTGGGGATGGGTGTGAGGGCTATGCGCGCGACGGAAGGGGCGCGGTGGGTGTTGAGCCTCCAGGCGACGACTGCGCCTCGCATGTTGCCGCACGCCATGATGTTTCTCGAGGAAGAAATGCCAAACTTGATCCACCAGAGGTTGGCGTTTTCGACGGGGAGCTGGTATATGAGCCTAAACTGGGTACCTCGGGCGTAGGATATTCCATTCGGGGAGTCTGGGACCCAGAGTTTCACTTTGCCGTCGACGCTCTTGCTCGCGGCGACGTCTCCAATCCAACCGACGGAATCGACATAATCCTCGTGCACGCGATTGCTCGTAAACATTGGCGTATCAATCACCATGGTTTGAAATTCCGACAAGTTAGATTTCCACTTGGTCGCTCTTTCAATCGTAGACTTCAGCGGGGGCGTCGCCCACACTTTTACCGCGTTATCCATCGCTCCAGTAATCAAACGCACGCCTCCATCTGAGGTGAAATCGCTATGAAAATCTAAACTCAACACCCCGTTCCGGTGTCCAAGACTCCCAGCAAATATCGCAATCGTCACTCCAGTATTCACGCTCCACATCCGCACGCTCAAATCCACCGACGCTGAGGCTATGATTGTCGGATTCTTCGGATGCGTCGCCAAAGCGTTCACCGGTCCCCCGTGTCCGACCAAATTCCGCACCAACGCCCCGCTCGCGCAATCAATCACGCGAACCACCGCACCTTCCCCAGCGATCGCCAACGTCGGTTTCCACGTCTTTGCGATCCTCCGCCTTCGTTTCACCCCACTCTGTACCTGTTCCACCGCGTCGTCGTCCTCCTCCACGGCGCACCACTCGCACGTGTACAACTCCTCCCCCGCATCCTCCGCCTCAAACGACGCCCTCAGCGTCGTTTTCCCGCTCTCTTCGCACTCGTACACGTCGCACCGTCTCCCCCCAACGCACGCGAACGTCCGTTCGAGCCCGTGCGTCGCCCCCTCACACCGCACCGCGTTGGCGAGTTCACAAAACTTGGCGCAGTAAATGTGCGAGCGGTCCACCACGTCGCGCAAGACCGCCGTCGGGGCGTACGCATCGATCCTTCCGCGCGATCGCGCGGTCCCCGCGCAGGACGGCGGCGGTCGATCGATCGCGTCCGCCGACGCGTCGGCGACCGCGGTGCCGGCGGCGGCGGCCGCCATGTCGTAAAGTGAAGTACCGACCACTCACCGAGTCTTCCTCAGTGTGTGAAGCAGAAGTTGAAATCCAATCAATGACGGACACCGCCGCGGCGTTGACGAATTTATTGGACGCGGAAACGCCGGAGGATGTGTACGAGATGTTGGATGACGCGTGTCGGGCGCTGTGCGATGGATTGCGCGAAATATCGACGTCGAAAACGACGTCAACGACGTCGTCGTCTTTGAAGAAGATTCGGTTGGAAAAGAATGCGAGAAAGATCAGGGAGAAACTTCGGTTGACGGACGACGCGGACGTGCGAGCGACGATGGAGGCGTGCGAAACGGTGGTGAGAGAAGCGGTGTGGGCCATCGCTGGGGAACGGTCGGGTATGCCACCCTCAGATGACGATGAAAAAGAAAAGGATGATTCTTCGTTAGCGTCGTCGTCATCAGCGGCGGCATCCGCCGCCGTAGAGTCGAAAACCATCGTCGGTCGCGTCTCCCACGACCGTCTTCGACGCCTCCTCGTAGAACGCGTGCTCCATCGCGTTGATAAATGGCGAGCGAAAGTCACCACCGCCGCGGAGCGCCCGAGGGAGGTTCTCGACGCGTTCGACTGGTCCGTCAGAGTCGTCTCGGCTTCGTCCTCGTCCGGCGCTTCCTCGTCCGGCGCTTCGTGCGCCGCCGTCGCGCGTCTCCGTCTTGACGGTGACGACGAAACGACGACGAAACACAGAGTTTTACGTTTCGACGTTCCCAGGCACGCGTTGGACGACGTCGTCGCCGCTCTGGGCGACGCTCGAGACGCCGCTCGACGCGCGTTTCCATCGTCCTCATCCACATGAATGATTCATACTAGTTTTCTAAACAAATACAATAGTTATCCGGGAATCATATAATACATATTGAAATAGCCATCATACACACTTACACAACCCAACCCACTTGGTTACACGAGCCTAACTGTATACACATACAAAAAGTGCTCGAACTCCACGCACCGAACCGACGACGACGACGACGAATGCGTCCGAACGAACGACAGAGCTCGTCGCGCGTCGAGCGCGCCCAACACTCGCACGCCTCCGCGCGGGGCGACGGGTACCGGCGGGTACCGACGGACCGTCCGTCCGTCCGTCGACCTCTCGTCGGGCGCGACCGCGCGGTTCGATTCGCGTTTCGGTTTCGGATTTCAGCTGAAATCGACGTGTCGACCTTTGGACCCTTGACGGTCCCGACGTTTGGTCCCTTGAGCTAAACGACGAATCGTGACTCGTCGATTTGAGGGGATTCTGTGACAACAGAACGAACCGGGCGGTTGGGTAAAATGGCTTCGGAGCGAGGACGAGACGACGGCGACGGTGGACACGAGGGATGGATGCGAGAGGATTGGGTGATGGATTACGCCTCGTTTGACGTCGTCGCGGGGTCTCGACGGGACGGCGGGGACGACGACGATGGGTCGCCGCGAGCGACGGCGGAGGACGAGGACGCGTTGACGAGCCTTTTGGAAGCCGAGGGACTGGCGGGGTGGACGAAGAATGAGGAGGAGACGGTGTCGAAAGGGTTTTTGGGGAAAATGGCGTTGGAGGAGGCGATGCGAAATGCGGCGAGAGACGCCGTGGGGCCGGGAGATCGGGGCAAAGGGCGGCCCGGGACGGGGGAGGCTTCGGGGAGCGCGAAAAAGGCGCCGCCTTCGCGAGGCGGGAGCGTTCGAGGCGGGAGCTTGCGCGGAGGATCGAGAGGTGGGAGCGTGCACGGAGGATCGAGGGGTGGGAGCGTTCGAGGCGGGAGCTTGCGAGGTGGGCGCACGGCGGATTTGAATAGGGTGTGTCAGGTGGACGGTTGCAAGGAGAAGCGGAGCCCGCACCGAGGAGCGGATTTGTGCGAAAAGCACAGACACGCCGAGAGTTTCGTGGTTCAGGGCGTCAACGACGGGAAACCTCTGAGGTGGTGCTTTTATTGCCATCGCGCGCACGATCTCAGCGCGTTCACGTCTGCGAGCCGATCGATTTGTTATGAAAAGTTTGCGCTGAGAAGAGGACGCAGAAAGGCAGCGAAACAGGCGCAATCCGAGGGTAAGCTAGTCGATGCCGCGAGTCCGAGCAACGACGCGACCGAAAACGAAAAGCCGACGACGCCGAAGACGATGAATTCGGCCGGCGCGGCACCAGGCGAAGGACCGACGGTGAAGCACATTTCCCAAGTGGTGCCGAACGGGCACGACAACAAGTTTTGGGTGGCGCATCCACGCGAGTTACAGGAACGCATGGACATGTGGGATCTCGTGCGACGCCTCAATGAGATGGACGAGCCGGTGGGTATGTTTGGGACTATAATTCCGGGGTGTGTCCGAATGACTGTGCGCGGATGGAAGAGTGCGAAACGAATGAATGAGAGGGATGTACTGGAGACGCGTCTGCTCCGCGATTTTGAGGGATTACGGTTAGCGCTCGATGAAGACGACGTCTTGTCTCAGCCGATTTCCATTTCCGAAATGACACCGGTGCGATTCGAGCCTCGACGCGTGGACTTTGTGGACGGCCAGCTCAGACGAGCGAGTCCTTCTATGACGACGGATGGCGCTTTAATAGACGCGCCCATTTTTGCGTCGGCGGCGGAGACGTTGCAAATCGGCGCCGTCGCTCGCGATGGCACCGAGGTGAGGCTATTTTCAGAATACTTAGACGTCGAAGATAAGGTTTCGGATGGTCAAATCACCGTCGACCCGCTGGCCTCGGCTTCCACCACCACGAGGTGGTCGAGCGAACAAATAATCGATCATATTCTTTCTATTCAATTAGGTGGCTATGGCGCACCCTACGAACACGTTGCCATACTTGGTGACGAAGACATCGCTAGAGAACTTAAGAATTTGGACAAAGCCACGGTTGATCCTAGCTCTAGGTTAGCGCTGCGTGACTTTGCCATGGACTACGTGTGGATGTCCAGCAAGATTGAAAAGGCGACTCTACTCGAGGCGTCTGAGCGTGCCACGGCGCTCTACGTCATCGATTCTGGACTGAAAAATTTGAGCGCCTGGGGGGGCGCACCCAAGACGTGCGAGTGGATGACGCTTCTGCGAGGTGAAATCGTGGAACTCGAAATGCAAGACCCCGATCGCGCCGTGGCGCTTCCACTTCGCCGCCTCCGGCGCGACGAGTGTTCGACAGACGCACTAGATGTACTACCTATTATGTTGCAAACTTAGCTCCATGACGAATCGTGGTGTGTAATTACTTATTCGATCATCGAATCTATTTAGCAATACCTCGTCATCGTCGTCATCGCGCACCGTCGATGACGTTTTTTGCCGCTCGCAAGAGCTCCACTTCCTGCCTTCTGACGAGCCGCGCAGCCTGACGTAAAACAACGCCTCCGCCCGCTGGAGGTTGACCTGACTCGCTCAACTCCTCGTCTAAATCGCCTAAATCACCGTATCGAGCCAAACGAGCATCGATTATTTTCATGATGATGTTTTCAACCGAGTCATCGCTCACGGGTGGCGTATCGCAACGCGTCATCGCGGTGACGAGCGCCGTGAATTCGTCGTCTATGGCACCGTCGTGCGAGACTTCGTAATATTTACCGCACTCGAAAAACTCGAGCAAATCTGAATCAACCTCTACCATTTTCAGCGCCTCGTACACGCTCTCCATGACATCTTTACCGTATACAGCCTCAAAAAGACTCACGTCCAACGTCACCGTGGCCGTATCCACGTTGTGCGTCTCGCAAAATCCATACTTGTGAAGAAGACTGGCGTTGCTCTGTGTACCGAACGTATTGAAGAGCTCATCGCCAGCTTTCACCTTCTTCACCGTCTTTATCACGAGGCATCCATCGTCGTCATCTTCTTCTTCATCATCATCCTCGAACGCTTCGTCTTCGTCCGAATCTTCCTCATCCTCCACCCCGTACACGGCGACAGAGTTTTCCCCCGTTCGATGATTGAACAAATCCGCACACGGAACCAAACATTCCCCATACTTACCACCGACGTAAAACGCTCGAGACGCCGCGATCGACGCCACCTCTTTAAACCTCTCTAAGCTGAAATCCCCACTCGCCAATTCCTCCTCCGTCAACTCCAAAGCCTCCGCACACGTCTCCCAATCCTCTTTAAAGTTGTCCTCATCCTCTTCGAGGTGCCCGGCGAGCTCTGTGCCTCGCAGCTCCTTCAACAACGAATCGTCCCAAAACATCGGCAGCGTCCGCTCACCACGAATCGGAAGTATCGCCGCGAACCCATCGAAACGCATTCTTGCGGTGTTTTCTCCTCTATTTTCCCGTCCCGTCGCCGATCCGAGTTCCCGCATAGCCGCCGCGTTCAGTGCCAGACCGCCCCCGAGCTTGCCTCGTTCGCACCTCGGCCCCATTGTCACCGAATTCGCCGCGCACAACGTTGCCGATTTCGGCACCGTAAACACCGTCTCATCCGGTTCCAAGTCTCTCTTCGCGAACACGGCGTAGTGTCGCCGCGCGGACGACGACGACGATGCGCCGCCGCCGCCGGCAGTGGTGTCCACCAACGACCGAACCTCGATCGCGTCGTCATTCGTCACGATCCCGACCGCATCGCACCACTCCCGAAACCGCGCGTAGCGCGCGTCGTGTCCGTCGTCGTCTCGTCCGCGTTTCATCGTCGCCGTCCGTCCGTCGTCGTCTCCCGTCGTCTTCTCCCGTCGTCGGTGCGTCGCGAGACTGCCACAGTTCGTTGGCTTACATATTGTGGTGTTATTTAATCTATATATGTAGACAGAGTGAAGCGCGCGCTCTGACCTTTCACGTATTGTATCTATTTTAAAGCTTTGTATTGATCTGTCTCGCGTGTAGGTGAGACTCAATTGATCGATTCAAACGCGCCGGTACACGCCGACGCGCGAGCCGAGCGGAGTTCCTTCGTTTCGTCCGTCGGCACCGATAACGACCGCGCGCGACGACGCCGACGTCTGTGGGGGTCGGATCGGAATCTACCGACGACGGAGAGTCGGCGCGGCGGCGGGTGGGCGTTGATTCACTCATTCATTCCAAAATTTTGGAAATTTGATTGAGTCTCATCCAACGTGAACGAACGAACGTGCGCGATACGCATACGATATACGCGATGGATCGAACGCCCGGGGGACAGCACCCGCTGTGGAATAAACTCCGCGCACACGTTCGGGAGTCCCCGACGCGGTCGACGATGAGCGGCGGCGGTGGACGGGCAGTAATGGAACGATCATCCTCGCAGACGATGCGAACGACGCCATCCAGCGCGGCCCGGGTGTCGTCGTCGCGGCGCGCCGATGAGTACGAATACGAACGGTCGAGGTACCGCGAACGGTCGCCCATGGGACGGCGGGAGGACGAGGATCGGGTTCGGGGTGGTGGGGGTGGGTTCGCGAATAGAGGCGACGAGCGACCGGTTTTGGTTTCGCCAGTCTCCGTGGGAGGACCGGCGCACAGAACGGATGAACGCTTCGATGCGACGTATTATAAATCGAGAGTGGCGAGATTGGAGGAAAAGTTGGCAAAGGAACAGGGCAAGGTGAAGGCGACGGTGAAGTACTACGAGGAGCAGTTTACTACGCAGGCGAAAAAGTTGACAGACGCGCACGAAGAGGAAAAGAAGCAGCTCACGGATGAGTGTTCGAGATTGAAGAGTCAAGTGGAATGGTTGAAGCAGACGCAAGAGGCGTTGAAGAGTGAACGCGCGGCGAGAGAAACTCTCGAGGGGGAGCTCAAGGCGCTTCGTGAGGAGGCTGCGGCAAAGGAAAAGGCTGTGGTGAAGAAGAGCGACGAGAGCAGGGGCGAATCAGAGCAAATAAGAGCAGAAATTAAACGTCTCAAGGATTCTCTCGAGGAGGCGCGGCAAAAGGCGGAGACGGCGGAGACGGCGCTCAGAGAACACAAGGCGGAGGCGGAAAGGGCGAAATCCGCGGTCAAGCCCGTGGAGTCGGATCCGGCTGAAGTCAGACTTTTACAAAAGCAACTCGACGAGGAAAAGGCAAAATCATTAGACGTCGAACGCGAGTTGAAGGAAACTGCAGAGAGAGTGCGCGCGGACGCTGTAACGCACGACTCGGTCAAGGAAAAGCTCGCCGCGGCGGAGGCGGAACTCGTGAAGACGCGCCAAGAGCTCACACTCGTCAAGGAGAGCGAAAAAGAGACAGTCGCCGTGCGGGCGCGCTTGGAAGTGGCGGAGAAGCTCGTGTACCAATTGAAGGGCAAGGCGCAACGCGTGGACGAACTGGAACGATTCTACGCCGACTCTCACAAGGATAAAGAGAGTCTTCGTCATGCGTACTCGCAGATTCAAGAGATGACAGATAAGCTGCTACAAGTCACGAGCGAGAAGGATGTTCTCGTTCGTCATAGCTTGCAGCAAGCGCAACTCGAGGCATCTCTCGAAAAGACGCAGCAAGAGCTTTCACGAATGCAAAACCAAGCGCACACCGCGGTGGTGGACAAGTCGAACAGCGAGATGAACTTCAAGTACATAATCGATGACATTTCCCGGGCGTTGCGCGAGCACGCAATCTCGACGACGCGTTGGGAGGCGCGAATGGCGTCCGAAATTAAAGAAGCAGGTGAGGAGCACTCTGAGATTCGGCGGCAGACGCTCAACCTCGTCTCCACAGCCGAGGCGGACGCACAGCGAGTGTTGAGAGATTCAATAGATGCCGTCAATGAAGCTCGCCGGGCGATTCAGGACAATCACAGACGCAATGAGGATATCATCGAAGACGTCTTGCGACAAGAACGTCATCGACTCGCGGATGAGACAAAGACGATGAAGAGCCAACTCATCGACGCCGAAAGGCGAGCGGCGCACGCGAATGAGCAGATTGATCAACTCTCTGAGCAGTTGCGCACGATGAGAGTCGATTTGCACCTTGCCAAGGATGCTCACGCCGCGTTGCTCGCGACGACGTCGACCACACCTTCTTTGGTTGACACGGCGCGAGATTATGCGAGCGAAGGCGTCCACTCGCCGGCAAATGAAAAGGTGGACGCAATGAAGAAGCAGTTGCGTCTCGCGCAATTCCAGCTCATAGTGATGAAGGCTGTGCGAAAGTTTAACGTCGAGCCGGGCAAGGCGGAGATTGAGCGCAAACTCAAGCAAGTCGAGCGCGAGAGAGCAGAGCTTCTCTCGGGTAGACGGGCGGCGGCGATGTACGCCAACGCCGAAGCGTCCGAGATGCAAGAGGAACTCACGTGGTGCCGCACCAGAATTGCTCGACTCGAGGCGGAAGTTCAAGAAGGACGACTCTCTCAGCAGCGCGAGAATGAACTCAAATCAGCGCTGAAGAAGGCTCGACACGACGTGGAAACGACGGAGGAGGCGCTCAGACAGCTCAAGAAGCAACAGCTGAGCTCTTTCGAAGGCGTCACCGATGATCTTGAGTCGTACATGAAGATTAAGCTCAACGAGATGCGCGAAGAAGTCGTTTGGGCGACTGCGAAGAAGGAAGAAGCTACGATTGCCGCTTCAAAGGCTGAGGATGAGCTAATCATCGTGCGTACCGAGCGTGACAATGCCATTTCAGACTTGAGAATGAGCCGCGAGGAACTTCAATCCGCTCGCGAGACCATCTCTGAAATGTCCTCGTCGAGAAGCGAGCTTCTTTCTGCTAACCGGGAAGAGGTTAGAGCGAGAGAGAACGAACTTCATTCAGTTAGAAAAGAGCTCGCCACCGTTCGAGCACAAAAGGATAACACGTTGACTGCGATTGAGGAATTGAAGAGCGCACTTCTTGACACGCAGAATAGGCTCTCCGAAGCTGAGGAACGCCGGGCTCAGATGGAGTCTGAGTTGTTCCAAAAGTCTAAATCATCACACGACAACGTCAAGCTGGAAACGGAAGTTGCCGTATTGACGACTGAGAGAGACCAGATGCAGACTCACTTGGAGGAGGTGTTGATTGAACGCGACGCTCGGGAAGAAGAGCTCAAACGACTCATCGCTCGTCTATCCGAATCCGAAGAAAAGACGACTTCGACCGTGGCACAGAGCCGCGCCGAAGTCTTCATGGCGAACAAGACTATTTCTACGCTTCGTACCGAGCTTAAAGACGTGCAAGATGCTCTCGAGTCTACGAAGAAGCAACTTGAACGCTCCAACGTAGAGAGGCGCATTGCAAATGAAACGCTTGAGGAAACTCGCGAAGATCTCGGTGAATGCGAGGTTGAGCTCAAACTGGCGATTAAGAATGGTGAAGATAAGGAAAAGCAGCGACAGCAAGCCGTTGATCTCATGAGAGACGCGCAGGACGCGTTGGAGGAGACGCGCAAGGAACTCGAAAAGACGGAAGCAGAACTCGTCAACTTGGTGGAAGTCGTCGAGCAAGGTGAAGAGGAACACCAGAGGACAAAGGTCAAGCTGATGCAAACTTCTCAAGACCTTGAATCGACGCGCGCGCGACTGGAGACTATCGTCAGGGCAGCAGATGAGGCTGATGCCGAGAGAGCCGTCGCGAGCGAACAGCTCGCTGAGACGCGTGCGGAGCTCTCAGACGTACAAGCAGAATCCAAACTTAGAGAGTCGCAACTCCTTGAGCTCAAGATTCGATGCGATAGGGTCGAGGACGAACTCACCCAGACGACGAACGAACTCAAGCTCACGCAGGCTTACTTAGAAAAGGCTGGCGCTGCCATTGAGAAGCATCGCGCCGAGCGAGATGGCTTGCAACGCACACTGGAGAGCGCAAACGACAACTTGAGCGCTAGAGAGAGCCAGCTTCAAGCAATGTCTACCCAGCTCGCAGAGCTCTACGAAGAAGTTGAGGAGTACCGCATGGAAGACGATGAGATTGACGAGGAACTGACGCAAACGCGTCAAAACCTCGACGCCGTCATCGACAAGTTCAAGGCGTTGCGAGAGGTTCACGAAGCTGCGCTTGAAAACTTGCAAAGCGAGATCGCCGAACGCGTGCGAGATCAACGCAAGCACGAGAAGGCGATGGAGGCGTCCAAGGTTGAATACGAGAAGCACATGCGCATGCTCAAAAAGGCGGTGGAATCCAAGTCAGACATGGGCGCTCTCGCGAGCGAAATGTTCTCACTCCTCACCGACTTGCAAATGGCTGAAGAGGACGCCCGCGTCGCGGGCAAGGAGACCGAACTCAGAACGGCGGCGCAGTACTCGGATTCTATCGTCCCACCGGCAAACAAGGAAGCTTTCGAAGCCTTGCTCCGCATTAAAACGGGTCTCGACGACATCAAGTCTCAACTCTCTGAGCTCTCTTCCACCCGCGCCGAATCCGACGCCTCCACCGAAGCGCTTCGATCCAACCTCCAAATCCGGGTCCTCGTCTTCGAAACCTTTATCAACCTCATCTCCCAACACAGTCGAGTCGGTGCCTACAAAGGTCGCGTCCTCGGCACCGCGCGTCGCACCGGATTGGCTGCCGATGTCGAACTCAACGCTCCTTCTGAAGACGGTTCGGATCCTCGCACCGACCGCGCGCGTGCCGTCGCCGGCGTTCCCGCCGCCCCTCGTCGCAAGCGCACCGGCCTCGCCCTGTCTGTCTTTGGCAACAAGATTGAGATTTGAATCCATCGATCCGTTCTCCGCCACCGCATTGTAATTTTATTTTATCCGTCACGACGCAAACCGAAACCAAACTCGCAGTCAAAGCAAGACTTCAAACACGGACACACTGACTGACTGACGAGCGCCGCCGCCGCCACTTTCCCGAGTCCGCGTCCACGACCGCGACCGTCGCCGCACACGCCGACGCCGTACCGCGACGGACCCGACACTGAAAGAAGACGGTCGCGCCGTTATCGCTCTGATCGCCGCGAGACGCCATGCCGAAATCGAAACGCGCGCGCGTTGTGTCGCTCACGAAGACGACCAAAAAGAGCCGGGATTGGAAGGCGTCACTCATCGACCGCGTGCGAGAAGCCGCGGACGCGAGATCGTCGACGTACGTGTTCAAGTATGAAAACATGCGAAACGGGACGTTTAAAGAGATGCGAGCGTCGATGGAGGAGACGTCGACGTTTTTCATCGGATCGAATAAAGTGTTAAAGGTGGCGCTGGGAAAGGATGCGGAGAGCGAACACGCCGACGGGTTGAGCGAGATAAGCGCGAGAGTGCGAGGGGATTGCGGGGTGTTGTTCACGGATTTAACGAAGGAGGACGTTGAAAAGGCGTTTGATAAGTATGCGGTGAGTGATTATGCGCGTACGGGTGCGATGGCGGAGGAGACGGTGGTGATTGAGGCTGGACCGGTGCGAGGACCGAGCGGGGCGCTCATGGAACACACGCTCGAACCAACGCTGCGTAAGAATGGTATGCCGACCAAACTGAACCGAGGGGTGATTGAGCTCCAAGCGGATCACACCTTGTGCAAGGCTGGTTCGCACATTTCCCCGCAAGGGGCGATTTTATTGAGGTTGTTTGGGCACGAGCTCGCGACGTTTAGGTTGCGCTTGACGTGCGGTTTGGTGAACGGGGAGTTGGAAGTGTACGAGGAGGATGACATGGATGACGATGATGACGACAAGGAGATGGATCAGTTTGCCCACGACGGTATCACGGACTCGATGATGCTCCCGGCTCAATTCAGATGATGATGACGACGACGACGAGAAGAAGGACTACTACGGTTTAGAAGATGTAACGTTACACCACATATTGATTCATCGTTTGCTTGAACCACTCGAGAGTAAACTGCATGTGCCGCGCCCCGGGAATCAAATGCGTCTCGATGCGACCGTTGGCGTCAAGAGCATCGAGTCCTAGACTAGAATATATCACCTCGTTGTGATCGTACGGTACGATGATAGAGCGGTTCGCTCCGCCTATGACTCTCGAGCCGAACCACGAGCTCTCGCTCGGATACACCATGTCGTCGTTCTCAAATCTAAACATGACGAAGCGCTCCAAGCTCGACAGCGCCTTTCGATACACCGGATTATCGTTCGCCTGACCCTCGTTGTTAATCTCCGGTAAGAAGACGTTCGTCTCGAGGTACCTCTGATACGATGAGTGATCCTTCGTTTGTCGAAAGTACTGCGCCTGCACGACGTGTTTACGCAACCAAAAACTCGCGCTCGCATCGCTTGCCACCCTATTCATCGCCCTACACGCCATCGTCGGTGCATTTGATCCACACCCTGGCAAACTATCAACCCCCATATGCTGCGCTCCGAGAGTAATTAACGTCTTCGCTCCAAGCTCGACGCCGCACCGCTGCACGACGGCACGAATAAATTGTCCACCCTGTGAAAACCCGACAGCGTGAAACCCGCCGACGCGCCGAATCAACGCATCATTTCGCAACAACACGCACGCCGCATCCACTTGTGCGTTCACGTTTCCGATGTACCCGCTCAAACGATCCGATCCAGACGATCCCGAACCAAACATCAACGAGCGAACGCACGCGCCCGTCGCCTCTCTCGCCGCCCGCGCGAGCGTTCCCATCGATCCGTCCTCCGATCCGACGTCCCCCATGCCGTGCCACATGACGATCACCTTACTCGTCGCCGTCGCCGCCGTCGCCGCCGTCGATTCGTCGCACGACCCATCGATCGAGGCATAGAACGCCGTCGTCGTCGCAACAGGATCAGCATTGGAACCGCCCACGTTGAACCACGTCGTCGTCAACGACCTCGCCTCGGCAGATCCAAAAAGCATCGACGATGCCATCGCGACGGCAGCGATGGCCGCGGCGACGACGACGACCGTCGTGGACGCGCTGTGGACACGTCGTCGCACGCGCAGCATTTCATCAGTCGATCGCTGCGCTGAGGAGTCGCGTTTTAACGACCAGAGCTTCGTTCGTCGATGGACTCGTTCTTCCTCAGTCTGAGGCGACGACGGACGGAGACGGCGGGCGATGGGATGCGCGTCGTCGAAAGAATCGCGGACGCCGGACGCAGACGACACGCGAGCGAGCGCGTCGCGTAGCGATGGTTTACGACGACAAGATGCAGATGATGTTTTCCAGGCGAGTGAAGAGATTATGATTCGGGACGCGACGACGACGAGACCGACGAGACGGACGGGAAGGATGGATGAGGATGACGCGTCACACGATGATGAAACGCGCGCGAGTAGACTTGTGACGCGGATGCGAGAAGAATTAGCGATTGAACGCGAGCATCGGGCCAGACTGGAGATTGCACTGGCGCAGAGGGAAGAGGCAGACGCAAACGCCGACGTAACTGAAGACGTTGCATCGAAACGTTTGCGAGCGATGGAGGGATTGGTGAGCGCGCTCGGGATGAAAGCGAGGCGCACGGAGATTTTAGAAACGGAGAATGCGAGGCTGGTGGGGGAGATGGATGCGCTGAAGAGGGACGCAAAGGCGTTTTGCTCAGAATGCGAGGTGGAGGCTGAGTTGGCCATTGAGCAAGCGAGAAATGCGGTTATGGAAGCGCGAAGGACGATGAAGGAACAGTCAGTGCGTTACGAGGGCGCTTTCGAAGATAGAGAAAGGATGGTTCGTCATAAGATTGCGACCGCGACGCTCAAGGCGAAATCAGAGACAGCGAGAGCAAAGTTGCGCGCCAATGAAGCGTTGGAACAAAGTGAAACGTTCCGCGCCGAAATTCTCAGATTACAGCGCGAACTAGATGAAGCGCGAGACAGGGCGGCAGTCAAACACTCTCAGTATCTTTTACCCGGTTCTGAAGTATCTAACGCACTCGTTACGGTGCGAGATGATGACGTATCCACCGTGTCGGATTTCGGGAAAGACGACGAACTCATTTCTCTCAGGTGGCAACTTTGGGCCATGGCGCTGTTACGAAGGCTTGATAAACGTTTGGTGGGAGATGCGGAAGGTAGCTTGGAGCTACTAGCGCAACAGCAGATCATGCTTGAAGAGCTGAAACGTGAGAAGCGCAATGCGGCGGATGCGTTGCGAGAGATGAATACGATGTTAATTGAAAGTCGCGATGAAGTCTACGATTTGAAACGAGGATACAAAGCGCAAGACGTTTAGAATGTAACATTACACGCGTTAGTAAATTCCATTTCCACTAAATTATCTCCACGCCCCTGGCTTGACTGGCGAAAAGGGTTCGGTGAAACGCTTCTCAGAGTAACACTTGCGCGTTTCTTGAATTAACTGAGTAGCCTCCGTCTGGGCGTGGGCAAGACGGTGACGCAGCGCGTCATCCCGGGAGAGAAGGTCGAACTGATCCTGTAAGCTTTCGCGTACGGTTGACATGGCATCGACTTCAGCCTCAATGCTACGGCATTCGCTCATGATTTCTCTGTACTGTCGATCATATGAGTCTGGCTCGACAACGATGGGCTGAATGGTGACGGGAGACCCGACTGGGGTAGAGTAGTTGCTACGATGACTCGATCTGACTGGTGATTTGAGATGACCAACACTGAGGGCGCGGACGTTTTCCTCGTAAGTCTTATCAAAGTCCCACCCCGTTAATTCTACTCGTCTGTCGATGGTCAACGCAAACTGATCGCGTTCACTCGGTGCAACTCGAACATTCAATTTCCACTCGCTGAACACCTTACGCACGACGCGTTTTTTCATGTGCTCTGTCCGTAGTCTGTAGTGTTTCATGACATCAACAAGTTGCCGCCACGCTCTCAAGAATTTGCGTTGCGAGCGATCGGCGAGTATGTCGTGCATCTTCACCACGGTACGATTTCTGTGTTGAGACAGCCTGTTGACATACTGCGCCCACGCGCGGAACATGGGGTTCCGATAAACCCGATTGTTGCGCGCCAAGCCCCAACGCATCGCCGTGTTGACGCGAACCATATCGAACACGGAAGAATGAGTCACGTGGATGGGAGCAACCGCACGCTCAATATTCGAGAGGCGGCGTTCCACGACACGGAATGAGTGAATCTGTCTGACGTAATCAGACCAGCTGTTGAAAGCTTTAAACATCAGTCTGCGACTCATACGCTGCAAGCTCGCGTTGATGAGCTCTCTACACCGTTTTGCATAGTTGACGCGCGTGAGCCAACCATTGAATGCTTGCGCAGCAATTTTGTGTTGCATGCGCTGAACACTTTTGTTGACCAAAGCGCGGTGTCGTTTACTCTCGTGAGCACGCAACTTCCAACCCTCAAACGCCAAAGAGAGCGTCTTGAAACGGATTTTTGTGAGGCATGATCGCACCACATTGTCTAAGCGACGCTCGTATGACCGAGACGATCGCATCTCTTCACAGAATTCGACCCATGCGTAGAAAGCCTTCACTGTCGTTCTGTAACGTATACGCCTCAAGCTTTGAGAGACCAATACACGGTTACGTTTTCGCTGCATGGCGACTTCTAGCCAGCCATCAAATGCATAGGCCATTTGTCTGTGTTCTAATCGACGAATGACCATCGCAGCTGTCTCCATCACTCTCTGCCGCTCATCGACATACGACAGCCAATGGTTGAAGGCTCTTGACAGCAAACGCTTTTGGAATCGGGCGAGAACTCGAGTTGCTCTGACCATCTGATTCTTGAAGTGTTTAAGCTCCAGCACGTTATCTCTCCATGAGAAGAATGCGTAGCCGAGCTTTCGTCTCGTAACACTGCCGAAGATTTGAGCCAGTGCGTTGGATCTGAGCTCATCTTGCACAGCAAGCGCTTCCCTGCGCTCTCTCGACACCTTGACGACTGAAACCCAGATTTCAAAACAGCCACGAAGGGATCTATCTCTGTTGCGCTGATAGAATCGATCTAAGACTATTTTGTAACGTTTTACCGTTTGCACATGATCAAACCAAGTGTTAAACGCAGAGAACATGAGCCGTTGCGTCAGTCGCTGCAGGACTCGATCCATCTGCCAACGCTCAACTTTTTGCTCCATGGCCCGCTGTTTCCAAGTCTCAAACGCGTTTGCCAACGTCATATTCTTCATTTTCGAGACTATGCGATTGATTTTGTCTCGCTGATAACGAATCGTCGCTACGTTGTTCATCCAATCATGAAACGCAATGTTGAGTCGTTTCTCAGAGAGCCTTGCAAGTGATCTATTAAGTAGAAGTCTTTGCCTCTTTTTCGTTTGCGTACGGTCGAGCCAGCCGCTAAAGGCCATGTATAACTTCAGATGTGACATCCTTTGTACCGCTCGTTGCAAAATCACACGTTGCGCGTCTTTGTGATCCAGCCATTCAAGCCATCCATCAAACGCTGAGCGCAACGTGTTGCGTTGCATTCTTTGCATCACACGCATCACCATTCTACGTTGATGAGCGAGGACTTTTGTAGCTTCTTTCCAAGCAAGGAAAGATTTCGTCAGCTCTCGTTTTCTCATGGACACGATCGCCTTATCCGCGATACGCCTCTGTCTACGCATCTGCACCACGTGTTCTCGCCACAAACCAAAAGTACGCCGCCGACGCTCCTTTGCAGAATGTCTCTGCTGAAGACTAACAATATTCTCAACCTTTTTCAGATGCAACTTGTGTTCAATCATGTCAGCCGTGACTGTTCGCCAAGCGTTAAAGGATAGGGAGATCAATCTGTTCGTTGCGCGCATCAACGCGCCTCGCATGAGCTCGCGTTGATGCTTTCTCTGTCTCACAAACTGAACCCACGTGTTAAACGCTGTGAACTGTATTCGCTCCGTCATACGGTTCAGGCACCAAGTGAGCTTCGTCCGCTGATCTTTCCGAGCATCGGTGAACTCTCTCCAAATCAAGAATGCTAACCTCGCTCTCCGAGTCGTCCAAATGGTGGTGAAAATTTTATACCTCTTCTGTAACATCTCGTTTTGCATTTGCTCCTTGAGGCGCTGACTGCGCGTCACCTGCGTTTCCTGCATCCACGCCCAGAACGATAACGATAGAGCTGCTCTTTCAGAGTTTAATCGCATCTTTTCGGACATTTTTAGCGCGTTTTCTCGAACGGCCTTTTTGTGCTCGACCACATCTCTCCAAGAGAGGAAAGCAGCGCGATGGTGGCGTTGCCGCCAACGCCTGACTACTTTTTCAATTTTCATATCATTGAGTGACTTTTTGTAAAGTAACTCTTTCCAAGATTGAAAAGCGTGATAGAGCTGTATGTTTTCGCGTCTACTGATGAATCGGAGCGTCACTCGTCGCATGCGCTTGATTTCGTGCACGTTGTTCAGCCATGTGGTGAACGCCTTGCGCTGAGTCGAGCACACAAACCAGAATATGGCGCGTCTACTTTTTGCTTTTTCGGCAAGAACGTCATCGACGAATTCTCGCCACGCTACGAAAGCTTTAAACATCATTCTCGACGTCAACCTTCGCAGACATTGCCTAGCGCGCTTGTCATTGGCACGACTCTTTGCGACTTGATCTTGCCAAGCGTAAAAGGTTGAGTAAAGTTTTTCATTCATCACTTGTAGCATCATCCGGTCGGCCCGGCGTTTTTTTTCACGCTCTCGCTTCTCTTTATCTATCACGTCCTTCCAATGTTGGAGAACTAAAAGTTTGTATTGACGCGTCGACTTCGTCAGAAGCCTCTGAGCCGCCAAGCGACAGTATTTCCCTCTCTCGGCGCAACTTCTCCAAGAGTGGAAAAAGTCGCGCAAAAATCTAATCCTAACCTTTTTGAATCTATCATCAGCCCTAAGCTTGGCTACTTTCGTGCGTTCAGTTCGTTCTCTCCACTTTTCGAAAGCTCGCCGACGAGAAAGAAGCATGCGATCTACTGCAAACTTTGCGGCGCGGCGCACCTTCATTTTGTGCGCCGCTCTGTCTACCATCGCCCGTCTCCAAGCCGTAAAAACGCGCGAAAGCAACTGCTGATTCTTGTGCTTCACACTCATAGCTCCGATGATCTCCTCTCTGTGCGTGAGTTCGTGCGTGTAGACGCTCCTGACGGACTGAATAGCTCTGGCAATATGACTCATAACATTGGATGCCGGAGCTTGCTCTCGCAGGTTCGAGTGACCAAAATCCCATTCCTCGAGTCCCGCCTTGGTTTCCGCCCCGCTAGATTCCAAAGCCTCCACTCGCACCCCCCACTGCCCTTTAAACTGCCTCCGGCTCGTCAGAATGATCTTCTCCCTGTACTCATCCAACTCTGCCGTAAACTGTTCATTGACGCCAAACTTTGAAGTACAAAACACGTATTTACGCGCACCCCGCTGTCTCCTCTGCACCATCAAACCCGTCTCCACGTGTTCAAAACCGTAGTACCTCGTACCCGTCTCATCATCACTCACCACGTGCACTCTAAATCTCGTCGCCGCGTCGTATCGCTTCACACCAACATCTGAAACCGCTTCCGCAGCTAACCAACCGCGCACGTTGCTCGCGCCCGCATCAACCCCCAACGTCGACTCGCTTCGCACAAACGCAAACGGTCGAGACGTCTCCGGGTCAATCAAGCGCACGTGCGCATCGCGTTCGAGCGACGCGAGCGACGTCATCGACGACTCGCGGTGGTTTTCACGCGTCGTCGGCACAAGCTAGAGACGGAAGGAGAGCCGTTCGGAAACGAAATCCAATCCAACGTCTCGCGTCGGGCGACGCTCGTCCGTCTTGCGTCGGGCGACGCTGCGATACTCGCGTCGGGCGTCGCTCGTGTAATCGAATCGTGAATCACGTTCGGTCGGAACCGGTCGCCGTCATGGACCCCCGGGTCGTCGCGCGGTGCGGTCTGGAGCTGGTTCGTTGGACTTTGTTAGTTTGCTCCAGTCTTGGGCTACGCTCACACGATGGAATGTCTATAGATTTGAAGTCCTATCACAGTATCAGTGGGGACGAACGGGCTAATCCCGGACGAAAGTAGATTCTACTAAAGGTTTGAGTGGAGTTTGAACGCGTCGAGGGCGGCTGTGAAGTGTGCCGGGGGATCGGCGGTGAAGAGAAGAGGTCGTCCAGTGAGCGGATGGTCGAAGCCGAGCGACCGCGAGTGCAGGTGCAAAGGACACCCTTTCGCACCAGATCTCAAAGATTTTCGACGCATGGCGCGCCAGATATCGACGCTGTCTAGAGCCGCATTCGAGGACTCAATCTCGGACAGCGTGTGTTTCCAGTCGTCCATGCAGATGCCTCGATCGACATAGCCGTACTTGTAGTCGCCGACGACTGGAGATGATAAAGCTTTTGCGACGTGCACGCGGAGCTGATGTTTGCGTCCCGTGACTGGAACGAGTTCCAGTAAAGATGGACCAGAGTCTCCATTGGACGCTAGAAGCTTGAAGCGAGTCGTCGCCGCCTTGGATCCAATTTGTTCCTCTTCCTTGAAGTTTGCGCGCTGTTGCTCCCCGGCACCCACAATGACTCGACCATCGGAAGCATCGTACACGCGCCACCCGCCTACGAGGCGCACGGTCTCTCGAACATCATCAGAATTACCGTCAGAAACCTCCACGAGGGGCGCATCGATCCATCCTTCGAGCGTTCCCTGCGGTGGCGGTCTCGTGCAGAGAGCCCAATACGTCTTTCGCATACTATCTCTCGCAGTTTCAGAGTAAACGTCGTCAGACTTTTGCATCTCTGCGCGCATGATTTCGGTAAAGTCCATCTTGCTCTTTCTACGAAACATGGCGCCCAGTTTATTTGCCGCGTACGACGTCCTCGCCAACACAAGCACGCCGCTCGTGTCTCTGTCCAAGCGGTGAACAATCTGCGGCGCATCACCATCGAGCTTCAACTCGTGCCTCAGATCGTAAACGCTCGTCTCCACGCCTACTCCAGGAACGACTGCCAAACCAGGTGGTTTATTAATCACCATCAAGTGTTCGTCCTCGTAAATCACACACCTTCGCAACGCTTCGCCAAACCGCTCAGCGCACGACTCCTCGCCGTATCCCAGCGCCTCTCCTTGGCCCCATCCCTCCCAATACCACCGAGTTCTACCGTCTGGTACGCACAGAAACTCACCGGGCTCCAGAACTCGCCCCTTCCCAGCCCTCCTGAGTTTTCGCACGTCCTCTATCGACTCTCCGTCAAAGTCTCCTCGAGCGACTCGAACTCTCCTATCCCGAAACAGCTTGAACACAGCCGCCCCGGGATGCGCCCCTCGTCGCGGCGTCGCCGCCCCGCTCGACCCCTCATCCATTGGTGCGTGTCTGAGGTGCTTCCGCAGCCACTGAAGCGCGGTCACCTCGTCGTTTGCGCGCCATGACGGTACTGGAGGCGTGACCACTTTATACCGAGTGCGCTCTCTCGACGACGTGAACGAGTCGTCTTTTTCCTCGGACGACGCCGAGAACGCGCGCGACGTCGACGGCGTCAGCGACGATCGAGTCCATATCGCGGAGACGCCGTCGGCGTTTCCACGCTCGACGGCGCGCGTCGCGAGGCAGTGCGCAGTGCGACGCATTGTGATGTTACTCCTCACAACTATGCGCGACTGATGACCGACTCAGGATCGACGAAACGCCGCGCGCCGCCGATCGCAGAGGCAGCGGCGGTGGGTGGCTGTCGTCGAAGCGCCGTGCGCCGTGCGCACTTCGGTCGCACCTTTGATTGCGCGTTCGCGCCGTGGGAAGACGACGAAGATGCATCGGTGGATGTGTTGCTGACGTGTGGAGAAGACGAGACGGCGCGCGTCTACGCGATCAATCGGGACGGATCGCGCGAGGTCGAGGTGCGAGGAGTGTGTCGCGGACATTCTGGGGAGGTGGTGAGGATTGGGTTCTCGCGTCGCGTCGGGGTGTTCGCCACGGCGTCAGCGGATGGGAGCTGTAAGGTGTGGGATCTCGAAGCGGCAACGGAAGAAAACGCCAGAGCGGTGCGGGAGGTTGCCTCTTTCGAGGGTCATCCGGGAGAGGTGTACGGATGCTGCTTCTTAGAAGATGCATCCAAGCCGGATAAGTGGGGGAGATACATCGCGACTTGCAGCGAGACTGAGATTTGGAAGTGGGACACGCAAGAAAAGGTAGTTGTAGAAAAGACGCCGACGAGAAACTCCTTATGTACGTCACCGTCGACGCCCGATCGATGGAGGCCGGGGTACTTCTTTTCGATGAGTAGAAGCGTAAATGGTCTTTTGGCGTGCGGGTGTTCCGATGGCAAAGTGCGAGTGTACTCTGATGGAACTGGTGAGATTGCCTTTGGTGTGCTACTCGCAGAGCTGTGTTGCCATCCGGCAAACATCGTTACGTCCACTTGTTTCCTTGACGAAGGTCGAGTGTTGTGCTCGACTGGATCGGATGGGAGAATTGTACTCATCGAAGTGGAGACGTGGGATTGCCTACGCGCGATTAACGCGGGATCTGGCGGACTCATGTCGACGTGTCCGGTTGGGATGGGAAGTTGGATAGCCATGGTTGGAAGGAAAGGCGTCGTAAGACTGATGGACGCGTTCTGTCTCCCGACTGCCGATGCGCAGAGCTCGAGTTGTGAGATTCTACCCGAGAATGGCGAAGAGCCACTGTCGTTGCTGTGCGTAGCGGCGAATTCACGAGGAACTTGTTTGGCTTGGGCTGGCGTGCCGAAGGAAAGCGAGACCCCGATTCTTGCGTTCGCAATGAAGAAACCCAACGCTAGCGATATTTTACTGTGTTCGTTACCTTAGTTTTTGTAGACTAGGACTAGATTACATTGCTTTGTGAAGCGCTACGTTGCTATACATTAATCAAACAGTCCCTCCTTGTCGCGTTTTGGTGCCGACACAGCCGTGTTCTTCGCATTGAAAAGCTTCTCTTCCTCGGAATCGGAATCATCAAACAGCGGTGAACTCAACTTTGGAGCAGCTACCACTTTCGATTGATCGGCATCGGTCGCGAGTTTCATCGATTCGATCCCTTCTTCGAGTGGTTTGCTTGTGGTGGCCGATTCCGCTTTCAAACCAGCGAGAGGATTTGAAGGCATCGGGCTGGCAAATAAATCTTCTCCGGCAGACTTTTTCCTCAAACCGAAGAGATCGTCACCGTCGGAATCAGAGTCCGAGTCGAACAAACCTTTCGGCTTTTTAATCCCTGCCTTGGACGGTGGAGTTGACGAAACAGTGCCCTCGCGCATTGCGGGGGCACCCGCAGATTCAGCCGGGCCACTAGAAGTGTTCCCACGAGTCAACCCGGAAAATAAATCGCTCGTCGCACCCTTGATATCATCGAAAAGCCCTCCTGCCGATCGTACGTCTTCTCCGAAGACGTCGTCGTACGACAACGCATAGTTCGGAGCAGCTTTCCTGGCAGATTTGGCGATGGATGCGACGCTCGAAAATAAATCTGCGCCGCCGCCGTCGCCTTCTTCGAGACCACCAGAGTCTACCCCATAATTTTCAATATCAGCGAGATTATCTTCCATGTCCGAATATTCGCCCTCGCTCGAAGTAGAGCTGATGAACTCGCTAGAAATTTCGCTCTCAAGCGTATCACTCGAATCGTCGCTAACTTCACTCGAATCGTCATCATCAGAAGAAATGTACGGACCCCACCGCTCAGGATTTGGATTCGTTGCAACGAACGGATCCAATCCGCAGCTCTCGTCGTGGTAATACGCAGTCGTCCCAATGACTGTGGGGAGAGGTCTCCAATATTTGTTACCGGTTAGTGCGAGACCACCGTCTCGAGTCTCCGCCCATCGTCCCCGAATAGCGTCGAGAGCTTTCTGTGCGACCCGGGTGTAATCGCTATATTCGTCTTTTTCCACCGGTTCGCTCTCCTCGGACGTAGCAGGCTTCACTTGATCCTCCGGGTCATCCACTTCCTCGACGCGCTTCTCTAAAAACTGCGAGTTACTAAGAATTCTGTGCGCACAGCTCACGCTCGCGAGTTCGTTCGACAAGTACTCGCTATCTAGCACGGTAGAATCCACCCTAGATGCGGTTGCCGCACATAGCTCAAGCGTTCTCGCACTTCCCGCTTTGAGAGCCTCGATCAACTGTTGAATTCAAGCGACAACACGATTAGTAGCAAACCATTTAGTCAGTCTGAGTTCGCCTTCCACGACGAGAATGCGCTGCGAAAAAAATTGAAAAAAAATTCTAAAAGTCTTAGACATCCATGAGAATGGATTCACATCGTCTCACGGCGTCGCACGCGCGTTGGCGTCGCCAAAGATGCGCATCTTATAAACATCTACAACACTCGTACAAATTCTTCCAAACGAGCACCGCGCGAAACCGACGCGCGCCGCGCGCACCTGACGATCGTGACCGAGTCTCCAGTCTTGACATTCATGTGTGAGCGCCTCCAACTCGTCCCGAGAGAACGCCGAGGCGCTCATCGCCCTCTGCGTCGCGCACTGTCGTATGAAGTTCAGTGAGCAAAGCACGAGTGAGAAACAGCGCGAAAGACGCGGGCGACAACCTCACACCCTGGGACCGTCAAATCGCTGGACGGCGCGTCCAGCCGTCTCGCGGTTCGAGCGATGACCCCGGAGGAGACGACAGAGGCGGTGCGCGCGGCGTATGCCGCGACGGCGACGAACGCGTCGACGTGTTGCGTGACGCCGACGGAAGTACGCGCTAAGATTGGTTATACCCAAGAGGAGAGTGAGTTTGTGCTCGACTCAGACCTCGGCGTCGGGTGCGGCGCGCCGACATCGTTCGCGAATCTCAAGCCTGGCGAGGCGGTCGTTGATCTCGGGTGTGGGGCTGGTATCGACGTCTTTCTGGCGAGCAGAAAGGTGAGAGGTGGAGGCTCCGTTATCGGCGTCGACATGACTGGCGAGATGCTCGAACGCGCTCGACGCAAGGCGAAGGAGCTCGATCTCGGCGACGACGTTGAGATTGATTTTAGACTCGGTGAACTCTCTTCACTGCCGGTCGAGAGCGGCACGTGCGACTGCGTGATTTCCAACTGCGTGATTAACCTTTGCGCCGATAAACGGAAAGCACTAGCCGAGGCTTTCCGAGTGTTGAAGCCTGGAGGTCGACTCTGCATCGCGGACGTCGTCAATCGCGGAAAAGAGTTGCCTGAAGCCTTAAAAACGGTCGAGGCTCTAGCTTGCTGAGTTTCGGGCGCTCACGAGACTGACATCCTGAGAGACATGTTGCGGGACGTCGGATTCGTGAGTTCAGAAATCAACATCAAGGAGCAGTCTAGAGAGTACATCAAGCATTGGATGCCCGGTTCTGGCGCTGAGGATTACGTGGTCGCCGCCGAAGTGATTGCACACAAACCGGGCACTCTAGTGTCGACTTTTTCCAAGGCTCTGCGGCGCGTCGGTGAGTTGGCGTACGCAGTGTGGCTCGCTCAAGCGAAACATCACGCGATGCACACGGATGCGGACGCTGTCGTAGAACCCGATTGTTGCGCCCCGGGACCGGCGAAAAAGCCACTACCGAAATGCTGACGATAGTGCCGCCTCTTCGTGCTTACTACGCGCGACGAGGTGGAGGATACGCTCTTGAACGCCTGATTTTCGAAAGTCTTTGACAGGAATGCGTGACGAACGGCGATGCAAGTCAAATTATTGATTTTCGTCGTTCCGATTTTTTCCCGTCGCCTGGACTGAGTTTTGAGCGTTGAAAATGTGAAATTAGTGAACTACAGTTGTGTAAGAATTTATGTGATTTTTTCCAGATTTTTCCCGTCACGGCTTGATGACGTTCACGGGATTGCCATCTAGAAAGCGTGCAATGTTTTCGCTCACGGAATCGATGAGACGCTGCCTCGTCGCGAGCCTTTTCCAACCAATATGAGGGGTCAAATACACGTTCTTCATGGTATAAAGCGGGGAATCATCTTCTGGCGGTTCCGGGTACTGAACATCTAGCGCTGCACCGGCAATCTTCCCCGCTTGAAGCGCGGCGACCAAGTCTGGTTGATTGATCACCGCCCCTCGAGCAGTGTTGATGATGCGCGCGCTCGGTTTCATTTTTGAAATGAACGACGCATCAATCATCCCACGCGTCGAATCGTTGAGCGGACAATGAATAGAAACGTAATCGCTCGTCTCGGCCAACTTTTCCAAGCTCACCGCCTCCCACAAGCCGTCCTCATCCTTGGCGCTTCGCGACCAAACCATCACGTGCATACCGAGCGCCTTTACGAGCGTAGCCACCCTTCGTCCAATCGCCCCCGTCCCACCAACCAACCCAATCGTCTTCCCACTCAACTCCTCCATCTCAAACGCTTTTAATCCACCAAAATCTTTCGCGAACGCCCCTCGATCCCCACTCGCGAGCGCTTTTTGCTGTTCAACCAACCCCACGCTAAACGAGTGCAAAAAAGTCAGCACCAGTTGCGCCACCGCATCGGTGGAATACGTCGGCACGTTACACACCGTGATCCCTCTCGCCGCCGCCGCCGCGATATCGATGTTATTATACCCCGTCCCGGCTTCGCACACTAACCGCACCGTGCTCGGGAGCGTTCGCACGTCCACGGGAACCTCCTTAGAGATGACAATGTCGTGCCCGAGCGCTCGGCTGGATATCTCATCCGTCGTCGGGCTCGCGTCGTCGTGCGTCGTGATTGCGTTTTCCCCGCCCAGCGCCGCGCGCAGCGCGTCAAAGTTTAATTTATTATCAAAGTTCAACCGTCGAGCGTTGACGACCACGGCTCGCGCGCGGGCCACCGTCGACGGTTTCATCGGTTGGTTTCGACTGGTTGACGCAGAGTGAGGCGTCGCGCGTGTCGTTAGTGCGGGTCGCGCGAGGAGGCATGCCGACGGCGACGGCGACGGCGGCGGCGGTGTTTTCCGTCGCGACGGGTCTGGCGGATGAGGAGTTTTTACGGTGGAAACGCGAGACGCTGGACGACGACGACGACGACGCGGGAGAGACGTCGACGACGAACGCGAAAGGTGACGAGCGTCGTGAAGAGAATGCCGATGATGATGTTGTTGTTGACGACGATGATGACGATGTTGGGAGAGGGTGGGACGGCGCAGTGAACGCGATACCGGAGTTAGGACGATACGAAAGGGTAAAAGATTACATAGCGCATCACGTGACGCTTCGGGATAGACGGATATCGGAGGATTACGTCGTGTATTGCTTGTCGCGGTGCGAAGCGGCGAGAGACGAAGGAAACGCCGAAGAGGAGATGCGGTGGTTGTTTCAAATGTTTGCGGTGGATGTGGAAGAACAGAGACACCTGATGATGCGAGGGACGCAGACAGCGATTGATATTCCAAAGAGATTTATGGATATTTTAGAGCAACGGTTGCGGAGATTGCTGAATTTGAGCGTGGAGACTCGGAAAAAGTTGTCGCAGGCGCAGGCACACGCGATGGCGGGCTGTTACTACTGTTACTTTAAGCATGATTTCGAGGCTGCGTTAGAACACTGCGCGCAAGTGAGGCTGATAGAGATGACCGAGTACGATGGTTTCGTGGATGAGAGCGATGTGGCGTGGGAAGAGAAGGATGCATTTCTGCTGGCGAAGATTGAGAGTTTTAGAGTGATGCGCTCGACACAACTGCGCAAGGGTAACGCGTTCGACGCATTGGAAATTAATTCGCACATCATACTCATGGCCAGGCAGCGGTACCACGGTTCGGCAAAGACCATGGCGTCGCTCACGGATTTTACCACGCACTTGATCGAAATGGCTCTAGTCTTGCGCGGTTGGAGGGAGAAGCCTGCGAGACCACTCACTGCGCCGGAGCTCGAGCAGTGGAGCGCCGAAGTGTTGAAGGAGGCAAAATCTGAGCTCGAGAGTTTCTGGACCGAAACAGGGACGAGTTGGCGAGACAATGAGAACTTGAAGCAAATGTATCTCTTCGTCTTGTGTCACCTCGCCGACTTGTGCGACAATCATCTCGATTCGCACCACGTGCAAGTGGAGGAGGAGGAGGAGCCGATATTTCGAGAGAAATCAATCATGCTCTATCACGCCCTCGCCGTAAGCTATCGCTCTCTGGCCGAGACGGTTCGTCCGGATATATTCAGTCAACCCTGTTTGTTTTGCGATCAACCCGTTCGCGATCCCTCGGTTGACGCGCAAATTGGTCTCACCTCGCTCATGTGCGATCGTCTTCACCACTACCATGTCAAGTGCAGCGTCGCCAACTGCAAGGCTGGGCGTGGAAATTTTCCGCGTCTCATCGACATGGGCGAGCGCTGTATCCTCTGCATGGATGCTTTCGAGCGTCAAAACCTCGAGGAAGAGATTGAATACATGTCCCAAACCGTCGACGACGAGCCCGGTTTCGGTTTCGACGACCCACTCTTCCCAGACGACGAAGAAGAAGAAGAACGAGAAGCCCTCGTCTCCCGCGTCGCCGACTTATCCGAACGCATCCGCAATCTCCAGCGTATCACCGACGCCGCCATCGCCCAAGAGGACGAAAGACGAACGTGAAACACGACGACCAAGCGCTTCGCAGCGGCGCCCGCGCGCGCGAAGACAGCCAGCCTCCGTTTGTAATATCTACTATGTACATAGACATGTTTATCATCACAATACTGCTTGTGTATACATATTATACAACTAATATAGAGTAAAATCTACGCCCACTAGTGCGTGGGCCCCCGAAAACGAGATCTCCCTCCCTCCCCGTTCGCCGAGTCAGCAAGATTTTAAGCACCCCCTCCCCTAATTTAAGGGTCACGACTCGTCGATGAAGCTTGAAATCTTATGATTTTTCCTTTGAAAAACGTTCCGCGTGGCGCAATTGCGTGCGTGGACGCCCACCGACCGGTGCGCGTGTTTAGCCCGCGTCAGACGCGCGCGACCGCACCGAGGGTCGGACCGACGAACGTTTACGCGGACGGATATTTCATTCACCCCGACGCGTCGCGAGACGTCGACCCAGAACGACCCCGACGCGGGACGACGGTGGATCGATCGTCGCATCGCATCGCGCTCGCGCTCGAGTCAACAAAAGGGATTTTAAGGGCACCGAGGTCGGAAACGAGCCGCGGACGAGAGCGACGACGTAGGGCGCCGCGCGAAGGAGGGCGTTTTTAACGCGCGGCGCGGTAATTTTTTGCCGCTCGTTTCCATCGCGCGCGTCGACAGAGGGACGTCGCAAAGGGATCCGGGACGACGAAACGCGAAGAAGGGGTCGGTTCGTGGCGTGAATCCGCGTCGGCGCCCGTTCGTGTGTTCCTCGGGCTAGTTGACCTTTGTGAGTCCCGGTCGCGATGGCGTCGACGTTCGGGTTCGGGTGGGGAGGCGGGCGCGATCACGGCGGGCCTTCCGTCGATCCCAGTCGGGGTGGGGACGTCGTCGAACGGGGCGGAGGGAACGACTTGAGCGCGGTGTTTGAACTCGCCGCCGGGTTGCCGTTTCCCGGCAAGGAGAGCGCGAGCGATAACTTGAGGGCGATCTCTGAGGCGTGGCCGGTGGTTTTCGCAACGGTTGTCGCAGCTTTTTACGTCGCGTGGCATCCGAGGATTGGGGCGCTCGCGAGAGGGTTCAGGTGGAACGCGGTGTTTGGGAGAAGGAGCCCACTCCCGGGGGCGCAGTGGACGTGGACAGCGCTGTCCACGCTGGTGACGGCGCGTTCCATCCTGATGTGGTTGATGCATAGAAACGTCTTCGTGCGGAGGCTAGTTGAGATAACGGGATTAGCGGTCGCGATCGACGCCAGAAGAACGAGACAGCGCGAAAAGAGGGGGAGGTTGCACTCGTCAAAGAGATGTCATCAAGAAAAATACGCCAATTTGGGCCAAGAGCCGACGACGTTTGCGAGCGGAGTCACTGACGTCGTGCAGCCCAGTGACTTTGAACGTTTCAAGGCGCGAGTAGCGTGCGTGCCCGGTGGCGTTCCGCGAGAAGAGACAGGCGAGTGGCAGGAGATGATGGATAGAACAGAAGAGGAAAGCAATGCCTCTTACAAGGCGTGGAGACACATCTTGCCGTACGGAGGCACCGAGTATCTTTCCCGTAGCGTTTTTGAAAACGCAACTGCGGAGGAAATCTGTGACTTCTACAACTCTGATTTGACTCGTGAGAAGTGGGACGACTTGCTCTACAAACAACACCTCATAGAGAAGGATTCACGCACAGGAGCGGAGATTATCTTCTGGGAGCGGTCGCTCCCCGTTATTAGCAACCGCGACTACGTATTCAGCCGGAGAACTTGGAAGGATGGTGATTGCTATTACACCATCACAAAAGGCATGCATCACCCGAAGCAGCCCGAGAATCCTTCCGTGATTCGTGTTGATCCGTACTTTAGCGCCTGGCGCATGCGAACGATTCCAGGCAAGGTGCCGGGAACGTTTGCGGGCGAGTGCATTTTGCTCCACTTTGAAGAGCAAAAGGTGCAGCAAGACGTGGCTCGCATGGCCGTTAGACACGGCATGTGGGGCGTCGTAAGGAACCTGTGTAGAGGTTTCCGCGGGTTCCAGGCGGCTAGACGCGAAGAAGAAGAAACCCAGGATGCCGGCGGCGTGAGCATGCGATCCTGCGAGGACAAAAAACGCCAGCGTGGCTTGCACACGCGCTTGAGGAGAACGGTTGGATTTGCATTCCCCGTTCTTCTCGGAGTTCTCATCGCACAGCAAGGGACTGGTAATATCTTCGATGTACTCACGCACGCCAAACGTGGTTTGGTAGTTGTAAAATCTGCACGCCAGCGCCGCGCCCTCAAGGCACTCAAGACGGCGGGCATCGTCGTGACTGCGGCGGTGGCTGAAAAGTTAGAAGAAGCTCAACCTTCAGAAGGTGGAGCAGACGACGTCCAAGTGGAGGTTGTATAGAATTAGTTTAAGATACTTACTACTGTAATAATGATGCATTGCTTAAATTTCATCTAGCTTCTAAAAGTTACATTTGGCCTCGACCATTTGTCGCAACTGTTCGAGGTCGTCGTAAAGACTGCTGTCACCCGACGCATGACTTTCCCGCACCATAGCCTCCAGAACATTTAACAACCTCGGCGGAGTGGTGAATACTACTTCGTTTTCTTCGTCTCCGTCGACGTCTTCGCCCTCTGCAGGCGGGGTCAGGGCATCCTCCAGAGCCATGGCGCGTTCGCTGCCGCTTGGAATGGTCAATAGAACTTCTACAATTCTACGCTCTGGGGCGACCGATTTCAACGTCTCAAACTCTCGTGCGCCCACTTCAACGCGTCCGGCAATTTCTGTGATTGCGTTTCGCCGCGAAGTCTCGTTCAAAGCCAGCTGCTTAACGGCGTTCGACTCTCCGGTGGTCGCGAGAGCGCTCGTGAGCGCGCCCCAGCGTTGTCGAAGCTCTTCGTCCTGCGCGCGAGTCAGCCCCGTCTCCGACGACGAAGAACCCTCGTTCAAATCGTCCGCCGCACCCGGAAGAGCCACTGATGCTTCGGCGATGATTTCATCCAGGCTGTAGTTGGCCCGCGCGTACACAGCCGCGCAAAGTTCATCCAATGCCTCCGCCGCAGCTGCCTCCCCTTTCGCTCTCAACTCCTCCACGCGCGCCTCTGCGACGTCGAAAAAGCTCAGCGTGAGCTCATCGCGCACCGATCGAACAACTGCATTGAAATCTTCGCCGCCGCGGTCCCAAGCCTCGCGCAGCGCGTCGAGGGTATCGAGAACGCTGCGCGAAGAGGAGGAGGACGCCGCCGCCTCGTCCTCGTTCGACTCCGCGATTACGAAGACTCTTCGAGACGGAATATCGAAGCGTGGTGGACGTCGCCCGGCTCGCGAGCGCGTGCGCGTCGGTGTTCGACGACTTAAAGCGACGCGATCGGATGACGCCGACGTGAGGGCGCGCATCTTGCCCGAGTGTGAGGAGTCGGGCGAGTGAAAAGCGCTCTTTCCCAGCGCGCGTGCACGCTTCCTAACATTACAGATCTACTTACTTGCTTGCCCCAGCCGCTTCCACGAGTTCGCTCTCTGTGGGCGTGGGTGAAAATGTTCTAAGCGACGGGTTCATCGCGCGCGCCAGCTTTCCAAGCACTGGCGTGGAGGCGGAGCCCGGAATGTCGCGGATGTATCGAATTTTCCCAGACGAGTCTGCTTGGTAAAAGGACACTCCCCGAACCTTGGTCGAAGAAGCATCCATGTTGAGATCGACCTCCCACGTGAAGCAACACGCATCTTGGCCGTCTGAGATTGAGAGTGGGTTGAATTTTAATCCAGGAATGTCAAACTCTTCGAGAAAGTTTTTTACCTGAGATTGACCGACAAACGGAACGTCAAAGTTTACATCCTCGTATAGAATGTCATCTGTAAAGTAACGCAAGGCCTCGCCCTTGAAGTCATCGCATCCTTGAACCTCGAGCCACAAGTACTTTACAATGTCTGAAGCTCCCGCGGGAGTACGACTCGCCAAAACTTTTGGCGCCGCGTTCTCTGGTGGCTTTGCGACAGCTTTTAAAAGTTTCGCCGTCGCGTCTCCCGGCTTGATCAAAGGCTCGGTCGCCACCGTCACCTTGGATATCAGCCCCTGGTCGTTCAACTCGACGCACAACGTCCCTCGTACACCTCGTTCGTTCGCGTCGTTCGTTCTATGAAAAGTAAAGCCAGCCATCTTTGTTCCATCCGCGACGCGTTCGACGACGATTCGTCCGCCGCACGAGGCATCCTTCGCATCCTCGCTCGTCAATTTCGCAAACACCTCGTTTCTTCCTCTCACCACCTCACCGCTCACGAGAGAAATGTCGTCCCAAACAACGTCTTCGGCGCAGTATCGAATGATGTCGGCCGCTTTACCAGATCCATCGATAAAGGCGCCGCGCGCGCACTCGGTAGCCGTCCGCGTCGAGTCCGCCGCGACGGCGACTGGAACCGACGCCGCGAACGTCGTCGTCGACGTCGGCGGCGGGGGCAATCCTTTCCCAGAAACCACGCACGCCAACGCGTACGCCAACATCCCGGGAGGGCCGGTAAAATTAATCAATATCAAACACGCCCTCAGAAACGGAACGTCGCGCGCCAACGCGTCCAAGTACACAAACCTCCCCACGAATAAATCCCACGTCAACACGTGCGTCCACTCCTCCCCGACGAAATTCGGGTTTTGCAACATTTCATTAAACGCCTCAAACGGCCCAGTCACCTCCGCGCTCGCCCAATCCGTCGGCGGCACGCTCGGGTCGAACACCCGCCCGAACGTCGCCGCCTGCTCCAACGCCCCCGGCGTCGCGAACCCCACCGCATCCACCGTCGCGTGCGCCGCGCACGCGAGCAACGGAACCACCCACGGGGTGACTATCGCCCGCGTCACCCTCCACCTCGGCGCGAGCACCATCAGCCCCCACGGGACCACCTGAGGCGCGAGCGTCACCAGATTGAAGCACCGCAGCACCGTCGGGTCCACCGCCAGCGCCATCGCCGCCGGGTCCACTCCCGCCGTCGCCGACGTCCGCGTCACCATCGCTCGCCGTCGTCGTCCCCACCGTCGTCCCTCCCGTCGCTCCCGCGCCGCCCCTCGCGGGCTTCCCGCCGCATTCATCGCCATCGCCATCGTCTCGACCGACACCGACCGACACGAAAAGTGACGACATCCGTCCATCCATCCATCCGTCCGTCCGTCCGTCCGTCCCTACATGACTGACACGATTTGCACGGTCATCACACAGTGTACTTTAAGATCAAATACCGGTACTGTGTACCGTAGTTTATCTGATTAACAGAGATTTACTACGTGCGCGCGTTTCCGGGCAGAACGGAAAAATTGATACCGCCGCCGGTTCAGAGAGTCCCTACACGAACGACGAGTCACGAACCGTCGATAACATATATGGCGACGGTGTACGCGGTGAATGAAATACGGTTACGCGCGCGACCCGACCCGGTCGACCGTCCGTCCGTCCGTCGAGGGCGCGATTACGACGAAGGGACGAATGGATATGGATGTGTGTGTACATCATACAGGTATGGGTAAACAGTACTACTGGTGTAGTACACTTTTGTAAAACTATCTCACGAACAGACGCGAGCGACTCCACCGAGCGACTACGACCGCGGGGACGCCACTCTGCGAGTCCGCGGTCGGTGTCGGTCGACGAAAAACGATGGCGGACGACGAGGACGACGACGGGACGTCGGTGGCGATCATCGGTGGAGGAGCGTCGTCGACGACGACGACGACGACGACGACGGGATCGGGACGTCGGGACGGGACGACGAGGGCGACGACGACGACGACGGACGACGACGACTTCGGTGGGCTCTCCCTCGGGAAAGGAGGAGGAGGGCGGGGAAACGAAGAAGATGGACGACGACGACGACGACGACCACGAGGAGGACGAGCGACGGGAGGAGGCGAAGGCGACGACGACGACGACGAGGAGGAGGAGGAGGATGACCGCGATGGGAAAATGGGCGATGGGAAAAAGACGAGCGCGGTGTCGTTGCTCGCCGAGGCGTGGGCGCGAGCGGCGGGCGGGCGGGACGCGGGCGACGGGCGCGCCGGCGACGGGACTTTGGGAGACTTTGGACGACGAGGTTTGGGAGGGAAAGGCACGGGATCGACTAAAGAAGACGCGACGCGCGATGGGGAGGTTGTTATGTGGGATTGGGACGGAACGAGCTCGAATGCGTCGTCTGGAAACGGTTCTGGTGAGGACGTCATGGAGGAGGACGGACCTAGAACGATGACCACGAGGAGCGCGTCGCGGGCGACGGCTGGGAGAACGGATAGGTGTACCAGCGGTAAATCGAGCTCTTCGGACGATACGTTGCTCGGGATGGATAAGGTTGGGACGACGTCTTGTCGTAAAAACGCCAACGCGGCGGCGCTAAAGGGACCGCGTCGCATGAATTCAATCGTGAAGCACCGTCAGCCGAGGGATGCTGACGAGGATCCGGCGTTTCTTTTGCGCAAAGCCACGGAGAAAGAGTGGGTGGCCAGCGGTGGGTTCGACTTTGGTGGAACTGGCATCGTGCGCAGTGAATCAAGCGTAGATATGGGTAAAGCGCCCGCGAGTGCGCATGTGGCGCCCTACATGCCGCCGATAGTGGGAATCGACGCAGAGTCTGAGAGGGCGGCGTACCTGCGGAGCACGTCGAGCGCTTTGGAGCTTCGAGAGATGAATCGGACGCAAGTCGCCCCTTCTCAACTGACTCACATTGGAGGTCAAGAACGAGCTAAGCAGCGAGAAAAGCCAAAGACGCGAGAAGAGCAGCGCGGAAACCTAGGCAGCGAGTTTGTGGACGCCGAGTACGTGGAGGGCATACCGGATCCTAGTTTGATGAAGAACGCAACCTTTCGAGACTTTGTCATCCTTCGTGAGCTCGGTCGTGGATTGTGTGGGACTGTATACTTGGCTAAATTCCGTGAAACAGATCAGCTCGTGGCGTTCAAAGTGATGAGAAAGCAAAAGCTCATCGACGTTGGCGAAGTTCACCACGCCGTTCGCGAGCGCGAGGTTCACGCAAAAATCACGAATGGACCCTTCATCGAGAAGCTTTTGCACGCTTACCAGGATGCATGGGCGCTCTATTTAGTTTTGGAGTATGCGCCTTGCGGGGATTTATTCCAAGCGATGAACTATCACGGTTTACCGACGATGGATGATGCAAAGGTGTACACCATGCAGTGCACTTTGGCGCTCGACTACGTGCATCAACACGGCTACGTCTATCGCGATCTCAAGCCCGAGAATATACTCTTGGACACAGATGGTTGCGTTCGTCTCGCTGATTTTGGCATGTCGAAACTGCTCGAACATCCGACGGACAGAGCGATGACGATTTGCGGCACAGCACAGTACATGTCGCCAGAAGTCTTGAACCACAGAGGCTGTCGCTTTGAGGCTGACCTCTGGGCGCTCGGAATATTGATTTACGAGCTGTGCAGCGGTAGCACGCCCTTTGGATCGGACAAGGACTCGCGCCAAGATCTCTACAAGCGTCTGCTTCACCACCGCAACGCCACCATGACGTTTCCCACGTGGTTTGACGCCCAGACGTGTTCCATCATCAAGGCGCTCCTTCACGAGGACGAACAGCTCAGACTCGGCGCCGGAGACCGTTTCCAAGACGTGATCCTACACGAGTGGTTCGACAACGTGAACCACATCGACGTCATCAAGGGTCACATCGCCCCTCATCTCTCCCCTCGCCGAAGAAACATCGTCTACGACATGAAACTTTGCGAAGCCATCACGACGGGCCACGTTCCTTGGGAGTGCGGTTCCCTCGTCACCGCCATCGAACACCTCAACCTCTACCGCACCTTTGACGCCACTTAGTGATCGATGATATTAACATCGTTCCATTGACGCTAACAACAACGAACAAACAGCGAGAAGACTCTCTCTGGCGTAACCGCAGCAGACAGTCGCCAGATATAGTCCATTCACATTCATTCATTCTTTCATTCAATTCATTCGAAATTTTCTCTACAAAAGCATTGTAATCGCTTAGATACATAACACATCGACATAAATATACTACACTACGCTCAAAAGGAACATATTCGGGAACATTTCAAACGATAAATCACTTCCCCCTCTCTCGCGCGATCGCGGCCCGAGTCGTTCGGGTCGCGAGTCCCCACTCCTCGACGACCGACCCAAAGATGGATCGACTCGAGAGCGACATCATGGCGTACTTGCCAACCATCCTTCGCGGGGCGGACCTGGAGAAATCCACCGTCAAGTCTCTGCAAAAGGAACTCGAGACCAAGCTCGGGATGGGGCTCTCGGAGAAGAAAAACTTTATCCGGGAACAGGTGCGTGCGGCGCGTCCACGAATCGAATTCTTCTCTGCGTTGTGTGTGCGTGAGTGCGTGTGTGGCTTTGAAATTCTTTAGTGAAAGCGACGCGGGATGCGACCGACGACGGGTGCGCGATGAGGCGGAGCCGATGTGTCGGTGTATCTTCGTGTCTGTGCGTTCGTCCGTGTCCGTTCGCGTCGGTGTCGGATCAACTTTACGTCGGACGACAACGTGGTCGCGCGCATTCGAGAAAATCTTTATTACCGTTCGTTCGAACAGCACGCCTCGTTCCCGTACACTGAATGCTCGTGCAAATTGTGCGGAATTGGATTCTCCCGGCAACCGAACCCCGGTGGGACGGTTGCGGCGAAGACGTGTAGCGGATACACGGACGGAAGACTGACGAAACGAACGGCGACGGGTGTCGCTCGCGTCCTCGCGTCGCGCGTAGGTTGAGAGATACTTGAAGAGTAACGTGCCGAAGAAGAACCCCGCCGGACGCCTGGGCGGATTGGAGAACGTGCTCGGGAACGCAAACAAGAAGAAGAAGACCGAGAAGAAGAAGAAGAAGGCTGGACGCGGTAAGACTAAGGAAGTCGTCGATCCAACCAAGCCGAAGGGCCCGAAGGGAGCGTATTTGTGCTTTGTTGGTGTGCGCCGACCGGAAATTAAGCGCGCCTCTCCGAACATTTCCTTTCCGGACATTGCTCGTCAGCTCGGTCATGAGTGGAAGAACATGTCGGAGAAAGAAAGAGCGCGATACGAACAGATGGCGGAGCAAGACAAGCAGAGATATGCGAACGAGATGGCGCGCTACGTCCCTCTTAGCGAGGAAAAGATGGAAGAGCTTCGCGCGGCGCAGCGCGAAAGAAAAGCGGCCGGTGGGTTGCAGATCATGTACAAGTGCTCCGACGAGTTGGCTGCGTTCATGGGCGTGAAGGAGATTAACCGCCGCGATTTGACCACCAAGATTTGGAAGTATTTCCGCGAGAAGAACTTGATGGATCCGATCAATAAGAGGTTCGTCGTCCCGGATGCCAAGCTTGCGAAGCTCCTCGGTTTGTCCCCGGGTGAGCGCTTCCAAGCGTTCAGCGTCTCTCGATATCTGAACAAGCACCTTGTGAAAAAGTAGAGAAGTTCAGACTATTAGCCTACAATCATATAGGTACAACAAATTATCACGAAAACGCCGAGATAGAGCGATACGACGAGCTTTGTAAAGATGAAAAACAAGTCGAATGACAAGTAACACCTCACTTTTCCGAGGGCTCGAGGCCAACCTCGGACTTCATATGCAGTCGCACATTTTTCGTTGAACGTTGGCCAAACCGGCGTAGAATTAGATCAAAGTATAATTATGTGCGCTCAACCGTCGCACACCGTGTCACCGTCGCCGAAAACGAGTTGGAGACCATTCTGGTTGTCATTTGTCTTCACGCTGGGCATTTTGCTTGTCGTGACACATCCATCCACCATGGTTCGCGCCCACGGACAGATCATAGAGCCCTTACACAAGTTTGCGACGAATGAGAAGCATAGAAACACAGTCATTGTGTACATTGGCCAAAATATGGTTGAATTCCGAGTCAATATCCTGACGCCAATATTGCAATTTTTTGTCGGGCTGCTCGCTCTCCTGTCCGCAATGGTAGCTGCTGATCGTTTTTTCCACTGTTACACAGCTGTTTATTGGAGAAATTTGACCTATCGAAACGCTCTTGATCGTTTCAGCTACGTCGCTGTTGATGAAAATTGGAAAAACGCTCCGACTGTGGTGATTCAGTTGCCCATGTTCAATGAGAGAGACGTAGCCCAGCACGTGATTGAATGCGCGCGGGAAATCCGTTGGCCGAGATCAAAACTACTGATACAGATTCTCGATGATTCGACGTGCGCTGAAACTCGCATGGCGATTGAAGAAGCGGTGGAGTCTTGCAAGGAAGAAGGTGTCAATATCGCTTACAGATGGAGAAGCAACCGCACCGGTTACAAAGCCGGAGCCATGTTCGAAGCCATGGACGACATAGTAGATTATGAATACGTGTGCGTGTTTGATGCAGACTTTTCTCCTGATCCCGATTTTCTCATCAAGACTATCCCATGGATCCACTCAAATCCGCAAGTTGGCTTTGTTCAGGCGCGGTGGACCTACATCAACTCGTCGGAAAATTTACTTACACGAGTTCAGACCATCTCGCTTAACTATCACATCCGTTGCGAGCAGTTTGCAAGATTTTCTGCGGGATTATTTTTCAATTTCAACGGTACGGCAGGGGTTTGGAGGCGAACGTGCATCATCGATTCTGGAGGATGGAATCATCGGACCACGGTTGAAGACCTCGACTTGTCACTTCGTGCTCATTTGAGAGGTTGGAAGTTCATCTTTCTCGACGACGTCACGTGCTTAAACGAAATACCAGCCGAGTACGACGCGTTTAGAAAGCAACAGCACCGTTGGAGCTCGGGTCCGATGCAACTTTGGAGGAAGGCAATGTCCACTGTGTGGGCAGCCGACATCCCGTTGGCTTCAAAGTTGTACCTCAACGTGTTCTTCTTTGGGACTCGAATGTTCGCCACACATCTCGTCTCTTTCTTCTTCTACTGTTTTCTCATTCCCATCTGCGCGGCTTGCCCCGAGGTGGTCATTCCATTTTGGGCTCTGGTGTATTCCCCGATATTGGTCACTCTGAGCACGGTTACGTTTACGCCGAATGGTTGGCTTTACGCTATTCCGTACGTTTTATTCGAAAACGCCATGACGATAGTAAAACTGAACGCCATGCTCGCGGGACTTTTAGAGCTCGAAGGAAGTCACGAGTGGGTCGTCACCACCAAGCTCGGCAAGTGGGTCGCCGCGCGAGTCGAAAAGGCGAAGAACATCAAGCTCGTCAAAACCATCGCGGCCAAGACGCGCAAGCGTCCAACGCACATACGAGAGCTCCTCATGGGCCTATTCTTTCTCCTATGCGGAATCTGGGGCGTCACCTTCCATGCTCGCATAGGTTACTCCGTCTTTCTCTTCTCTCAATCTCTCGTCTTCTTCATCTTCGGTCTCAATTGGGTCGACGGTCTCTTCGCCTCGCACCACGCGCGCGAACACGCTTAAATCCCGCTTTGAGAGCTCGAGGCTTCGTCTCATCCGAACCACGCGCGGCCTCCTCGAATTAAAAACGCAAAGAAATAAAATTGGTTTTCTTTCGGCGCAAATAATCCAATCTTTTCATTTCCACTTCTTTCGCATTCACCCGTCTCAAAGCTTGCTCGCGACGCGCGCAGGGGCGTGCGCATTCATTCAATTCACAGCACACGTGTACACTCGAACCGAGTCGTGAAAAAGTGCGCTTTCCCACCCTCGGGTGATGGATGTAAACTCTGATTCGTGAACCGTCAAGCATATCGAAAACGTCGAAACGCGTGGACGACCGCGCGTTGACGCGTGAAGAGAGACGGACGGCGGGCGGACGGACGCGCGGCGACGCGCGAGACTCGGACGCGGACGCGGTTCGCGGTTCCAGTCGCCGTGGGAAGGATGACGACGATGAAGACGACGACGACGACGACGATACGGGCGACGGCGACGAGCGCGATGACGACGAGGCGGGTGAGAAGGATGCGGTCCGCGCCGACGCGTGGGAAGAGCGCCAACGGGTGCGGCGTGATGATGACGAGGACGACGGCGGCGATGGGCGTCGGGGCGAGACCGGGCGCGGGGTCTGGCGTCGGGACGGTTGTTGTGAGTAATACGCGCGTGATGACGCGGATGCGAGCATCGTCTTCGGGCTCGGAGTCTGATTCGGGGGCAGTGACGACGACGAGCGGAGACGCGAACTACGGACGACTGTTGTTGATTTTTGTAGCCGCGGCGTACGGTTCGTTGTCGGTGACACTGAAGCTCGTGTTCGAGTCCGCAGGGGCGCCGACGGCTGGTGTTCTCGGTGGTGTTCGAGGCGTGATGACGATGCTGTGCTTCTTGCCGATGCTTTTGAAGAAGAACTCGACGGGCGGACCGGGATACAAGACTGGGAGAGGGTTTTGGTTCAGCGCCGCCGAATTGGCATTTTGGAACTTTGGTAATCAAGGATTGTGCAATGTCGCGCTCTTGTTCACGGATGCGACGAGAGTGAGCTTTTTCACGCAAGCGTCCATCGCGTTTACGCCTTTTATCGCGAGCTTGGGCGGCGACAAGGTGAGTTCGGCTACTTGGCTCGGTTGCGCCTTGGCGTTTTGCGGCGTCGCCGTGCTCGGCATGGATGGCGGTGCGGCTGCGGCTGCAGCTGAGTTGAGTGGTGGCTTTAACATTGGTGATTTGTGTGCCCTCGCTGGAGCCGCGTCTTATTCAATGTACGTGTATCGCATCGGTCAATTCGCCAAGCAAGGCTTCTCGGGCGAAGGTTTGCAAGTGTGGAAGAACACTTTTTTGGCACTCATGTACGGTAGCTGGGCTCTCTTTGACGTTTTCTCATTCACGTCTGGCGCCGCGGGAGCTGCAGTGCCGTGGGCTGGATGGCAAAACTGGAAGGTGTGGGCGCTCATCGCGTTCAGTGCCATCGTGCCTGGTTGCGTCGCCGACTTGACGCAAGCCAAGGGACAAGAAACGGTGTCGGCATCAGAAACCTCTGTATTACTCGCCGGTGAACCATTGTTTGCGGCCATTTTTGCCGCGATCACTCTTGGAGAGCTCTTGGGGAAGATGGGATACGTCGGTGGCGCCCTCATCATCTTTGGTGCCTTGGTTGCCGGAGATGTTTTCACGAAGAAGACTGCGTGAGAATTCTTTCAAATTTTTTCAGTTTGCATGACCACGCGCGCCCCATCGGTGTGCGTGCGTGAGGAGTCTTTTGTATCAACACTCACACGACGAACAACTGCTCTAGTAGAAAGGTTAGCGTAGAATGTCGATCTATTAGATATAACATACAAGTTCAACTTCCAAAATGCAAGCTAGACGACACTAACGGTGATACGGTGCGACGACGTAAATCTCTCGTGTGACTCCACAGTTAGCCCGACTTCATAAGTCGACGCACATACGACGAGCGAAAAACGCACGTGAAATAACAAACTACAACAAACATGGCACTCTCTCCGGTTGTGCGTTGCGTAGAAGGACGAGGGCGTCGCGATGCCTCAAGTCGTCGACGTTATGTCTCTCGTGATACTAACCGACAGTGAAACTCTCGCGTTGAAACAGACCAGAGACAGCGACGCGTTCTTTCGAGACGTTTTTAGAGATGCGGATGATGTGAGTACACGCTTCAGTTTTCTATTTGTCGCGTTCGGCGTTGAAAGCGTGGACTGACGCGCTATTTTCTGTTCACTTTTTCGCACAAGTTCTTCTCCAACTTTCTCGTAAACAGCGGAAACCCATTCATGCCCCTTGTGAGCCGTGTAAGTTCGCACGGGCCGTCGCAATCGGTCACTCCTTTGCCTCATGGATTACGCGTCATTCCAGTGGATGTTTTGGAGAACGACGCCTCCTATGTCCTGCGAGCTGATCTTCCAGGTACGATGACGCCCATCACGCAAAACGATATTCATGTGCAGTTTACCCACAGGTATGAAGAAAGAGGATGTCAATGTTGAGTTAGATGGTCAAATCGTTCGAATCAGCGCGACGAAGAAGACGACGAAGAAGTGGGAAGACGACGGCTTCAAGTACCACCGCGCGGAGCGACACGATACGATGGAATATGCCCAACGCTCATTGCGCATGCCGCAGAACACCGACTTCTCGAAGCTCGACGCCCAATTCGACGATGGTACACTGACTATGACCTTTGGTAAGCAAGAAACAAAGGCACCGATGGCTAAGCAGATCGCCATCAACTGATTGCGCCTGAAGAAGGCTGAAATTTTCAGCTTCAAGATGCTCCCGATGTGAAGTTACTAAACGCGCCTTTCATTTTTTCGCAATCCATTTGTGATGCAGTTTTACACTCTTCACTAATCACTAGTCTACGTCTAACGAGCGATAAAGAAATACTTTAGCCTAATAGGTGTTCTCGATCCGAAGCCTTTGTTGAAACACCAACCCATGATCTGGGCAAGCACGGACACACCGTGTCGCGTGAGTAGCCTTTCCCAGGAACTCGCAACGGTGCTTGCTCGTAGAAGATACCGCAAACCATGATCAAAAGAATGGCATACGTACCTTCGATCGTCGTGTGCTTGTCCCATATCATCCAGTTCACCAACTCAGACAGAAACTTGTTACATGTGGCCACAACGGAGACAGACGTGGCGGAGAGAGTCTCACGGATCCACATCGTAGAAAAACTCATGGCAAGTCCCGTGAAACACGAAAGAACGAGAAGTCCGATCGCTTTTTGACTAATTTCTACGTTCATCACCTGATCACTTTCACCAGACAGAGCAAATATCGCGAGAGACAGGGGTATGCTCAAGACGTTGATGTTGAACGATCTCGACCAGTTGTTCAGTGGTATCTTGTCTATCGTGTGCTTTGCGATCAAGCCCTCCGCGACTGCAGCTACTATAAACACTCCACAGAATGCGTACGCAGATACCGACGAGAAGATGTCCAGGTTGACATACATTATCGCCCCGACTACGATGCCTGACAGAGCCAAGAACGACTTGGTCGTTGGCAAAGCTCTACCAAGGAAAAGGTATTCGTTCAGCGAGAACGCCACGGGTGTCACCGACTTAACTGCAATGAATGTTTCGAGTGGTGCACGCTGCATCACTTCCATTCCGGCTAATAACAGCGCGAAAAAGCTCACCGTAAGCGGAATGAACGCAACCGCAATTTCACCAGTCAGCGGTTCAAGCGTTATCAACTTGAGCCAGTGAGCGAGTAAAAGTAAAACAGAGGTGGCAAAGAACTGACAGAACAGAATGAAGTTCGGTGCCGGAATGTACGTCACGACGACTTTGTTCATAACGCTCAGAGAGCTACCAACCAAACAGTAGAACAAGATTATGCCGAGAACTCGCGCATTTTTCCAGAGGTACGCTGGCTTCTCTGACCCCTGATTCACGGCGTCGTTAGCTTCAGACCGCGGCGACGCATCACTCTCACCGTTTTGCGTCGTTATCGGGGCGTACTTGGCCATCCCGCGCGGCGGTATGAAGTGGGCTACCAGTGGGCTCAAAAGTCGTGTTTGGTGTTGGACACCGCGCGGGTGAAAAGGTTGAGGCCATTAGATCGACGAATCCCTAGACCGCGACCGACGGACCGCGTGGGCAGTGGTGAGCGAGGAATCGGATGAGGATGGATCAGCGCGGGTTGCTCGTGCGCATTCGAGGCGTGTTTACGGAAATGAAGAATGTATTTCACCTTACACCTTCTGACTCTACTCACTCTAAAGATATACGACCGAGCTAGAACGGTTGACCCAAACTACGTACGCCGCGCATGACTATGCGCTTAGTAAGCAGAGGTCTTGTTCTTCTTCTTATCACCACCGATTTCGAACGTCTTGCAGCGCTTGATCGGGTGCATGTGGACTTGCTTGCAGGTCGCGCACTGGAGGCGAAGGACAATCTTCTTCGTGGTCTTAGCCTGTGGCATGGAAGGGAACGCGACGATGGACGTGGTCAGTATTGGCTCAGCGCGATAACGGAATCTTCAAGCTTCTCTCTCTTCAGCGCCGAATCATGCACGCGACAACTGATCGAACATAGTGGCGATAGCTCACCGCAGGCGAGTCGAAACGAAACTCACCTTCTTGTGGAACACCGGCTTGGTTTGGCCACCGTAACCGCTTTGCTTGCGGTCGTAACGACGCTTCCCTACGTTGCGAAAGAGATCGAAAGTTAGTAAAAGAATATTCGCCAACGTTTCGCGAGGATTTCCAATCAGGTCGACTCCTTCGCCGCTCGTGACAGGTCCGGAACGTGCCGAGATCGCCGAACAATAGGGTTTTCTACCGCATCGTACCTTGCGCGTAAAGGCTCGCCTTGCCCGTCTTGTATTGCGTCACCTTGTGCGCGGCGTGCTTCTTGCAGCCCTTGCAGAAGGTCTTCTTCGATTTAGGCACCTATAGTCGCGGAAGATCCAGTCGCGCCGTCAGTCTCTCGTTCCACCAGGCACACTCAAGTCGAATCCGCGAGGCCCTAGCGCTAGGGCGGTCACGAATCCCCGAGTCGCGTATCGCGCGACGCGTCATAGCCAATGGCGCTAGCTCGAGCGCATGCGAGAAAAGCTGAACGCGTATTATTTCGATCGCGTTTAAACGTACGTTCACCATAGTCTCTACGTCCTACGCGCGCGAAAGAGACGGTGGCACCGAAAGTCGATGCGCTCTCCACGAGGCTCTGGGGCATTATAATTTACATTGGTGATTCGATTTCGGGTACACAACCCTGGGTCGCTTGTGCAAGTTAATTTCTGTGTGTTCGCGGTGCGGGAGCGACGCGACGCGTCAGTTTCGAGCGTAACGGTTGACGACGAAGAGTCGAAGAATCAGTCGAAAACATTGTTTCGTTCGCGTTTACACTTTGAAACGCGCGTAGTTTTGCGTTTAAGGCGGTAAAGGAAGCGAAAGTCGACGCATGGAGAAGCACCACAAGTTGAGACGCCCTCAAGGGTCGTCGATCCACGGCTGCAATATTTGCGGGATAGAGGGACATCAAGCGGCGTTTTGCATGAATGGCAACGTAGACTGGGCTAATAGATGGCCAAGAGAGTGTTTCGTCATCGAACCGCCGTCTACGACACGGAAGAAGCCCGACTTGAGAAAGTTGGCGAGAGACGCGAAGGCGTACGCGAAGGCACGGGAACGTAAACTCGAGCGTGAAAGAAGACGAGCCGCGGGCGAAGAAGTCTCTGACAGCGAAGAAGAGGTGAAGAAGGAAGAGGAGAAGAAGGAGACGACGACAACTGCCGCAGCAGGCGGTATTGCGCCGGGTTGGGTGATGTACTACGACAAGCTTGGAAGACCGTACTACCATAACAAGTTGCTGAACAAGACTCAATGGACCGCACCGACGGCTTAGGCGGCACGTGCGGAGTGATTAGCACAACCTAGCGAACGATTGTAAAAGTTAATGATTAGTTTCAACGCGATTTCAACCTTGGGGTGAGCCAAGCCCATTCTTGTTTTGTTCACATCTAGTGCCGTCTCATCTCAAATATTAAAAACCTCTACTACAGCATCCGCTTCAGCAAGTCGTGATGCTGAGCATCGAAAAATTCTCCTAGTTCCTCTTTAGTAACCCATGCATGATCGGTATATCCACCTTGAAGCACTAGATCACCCTCGAGATAAGATCCACGATAATAGAAGGTTGTTCCATCCTGCTCTTCGTAGTGACCTTGCGGCGCGTTACCGACCACCCAACACTCAATCGACTCGCCAGCAAAATCCTTCAGAGAACGCTCTGCGGTTTGGCGCATTGTCTCACTCTGAGCATGTTCCGTCTTCGGAAACCCCCACTTCCCATTCTTGTCCTTCAAAACGAGGAAGAGATACTCTGAGAGTTTGCGTTGCAGCGTCTTCCTATCCCCCGTCCTATCTGCCTCCGTTTCTCGCGGAGCCGGCTCGAAATCTGGTAAGTTTTCCAACAGACCCTTCGGTTCTACGATCTGATCGGGCAACTTGACTCTATGCCTATCTCTCCTGGACTCACTCCACTCGTGGTACTCGACCTCCCACTGCGGAGGGTCAGGAAGGACGACAGGGATTCGCTCCACTAGCATGGAGCCGTAGAGCGCCCCAAGCGAACTCGATGTAGACACGTAACCTCGCGAACGTGTGATCTGAAAGCGCAATGCTTCAAACGATCTTCCGCTCGCCGAGGTAAGCGACGCCTGCTCGACGAGTTTACTCGCACTACCCTGAACCGAGATGCGGGTGAGGGCAGCTTGCGCTCGCGACGCGCGGCGTGCGGCGCCCAAGGCCTGACGTAACATCTTGCAGAGTAGACCTAAGTATTGACTAAGATGATAGAATGGCTAACTTGGCCGCGTTGTCTACACGCACGCGGCGAAGTGTGGTAGTGAGTGGGATGCTGTCACTGACGGCCGCTGATTCGCACATGCGACGTAGAGGTGGTTGCTATTGAAGTCACTAACTATTACAATTACAGCTATGAGGTCATCCTTCTAGTGGATGGTCTAGTAATTTTCCTAAAGATTCATGCACCTTGATTCGCTTTCTCAAAGTCTGCGTACGCTTGTGGTCTTCGCAATTTTTCATCGTCATAGAATGTAAAAGCGCTGTCAAACGCCTGAAGTAGAGGCCGTAAACGGTGTGAGGCGATGTGTCTATGTACAGCAGGAAGAGAACCTTTGAGAGATTCAAGCTTGTCATACAGCGTTTCAAGCGACTTGTTGACCTTGGATGCCTTCTCCCATCGAACCGAAGTGATCATCGGCGCAGCCAACCAGAACTGGCGCAAAAGTTCACCACCAGTTGCCGCACTGCGTTTCAACTGGCTATCGACATCATCCGGAAAGGGCGAAACGTCATCGGAACTACCGAAGCTTTGTTGGGACGCAAACTGTGCGCTCAAGTCTTCGACCTTTGCGAGTGACTGCGTTACTTCTTGCAGAACTTTCATGGCAACATCCGCCTCCATGATACACTTTTGCTTCTTACTGGCGTTCTGAAGCGACTCGATACTCGCTGCAACAGCTTCTGGGAAAGAAGTTATCGCTGTAGATTTAGATTTCGGCTTCTTTTCAACGTTTTCTCCGGTTACAGAAGAAAAGTATTGATGAGCGTTGCGTATGCTGAGCTCCTTGGGTGCGCGATCTTCAGCCTTCCCAGCCAGATCATCGATCGTGAAGTCAAACTTTTCGACTCCAATTTTAGCGCCTTCTGCACTCTGCTCGTGATCTCGCGCTGCGAGCGCTGCGGATCGAGCATCCACAATATTCGCTTGGGGCTGGCCTCGAAGCACGACGGCTGCGTGATGGTTGAGCTCAGAAAACACCTCTGGAAGTGGGCCAGCTTCCTTTGGTCGGCGTACGTCTCGCGCTCCATCTCGAAGGAAACCGTAGCCTTCACCAAGTTCATCATCTAGACCAGCTTTCAGGTTCACAGTGGGCTCAATCGCCTTTATCTTTGCTTTCAACGTCGCACTGTCAGTGGGCTTCCGCGAGAAGAGCGCCAAGTCTGCCGCCTCTTCCTCTCCTTGCGGTGGCGCCCCTGCACGCATCTGCTTGAAATACTCTGACCGCAAAAATCTTGTCCAAAACTCTCTCTCAGACATTTTCTTTGGAACATTGTCCAAGAAAGCCTGGCGGACAGAGGGTCGTTCTGCAAAGATTCTGTGCATCTTTTCATTCGTCAAGTTGCACGTCACTGTGTCTGACATTCCATCCCTAGCTCCTTTTAAATCAGCATCGAGAGTATTTTCGACCCCATGTTTCTGTCCAGTAGCCTTCTTCACTATGGCATCGGTGAACAAGTTCCTTCGTGCCTCCCAGAAGTCTTCATCGCTGATCACGCCAGTTTTCACAGTTTCTTCATAGAGGTTCGATATCTCAGCGTTCGTCTTCAGAAGCTCCGCACGAGCAGCGAGCTCTGCAGCCGTTGGAACTCCTTTTGTCTCTTCTTCTAAAGATCTAATCTGAGCCTTGATTGAATCGCTCAACCCATCACGGTCTGACTCGCTAGCAAACGTTAACACGAGAGCACGTCTCGGGTCATTGTCTGGGACGAGCCTGAGACTCGCAGTAGCGCTTCCCGGTTTGTTGCGCTGATGTGCGGTCACGGAGAGCAACTTTAGACGTTTATCTCCGCTCAAGTTTGTGTCTGCGGCTGGAACCCAGACAAGAGTGGTCCGAGAGAGTCTCGCCTCTCCGGACGCCTTGGTTCCCGCGACCGAACTCGAGCACGGACATCGAAACAAGATCGCCGATCCGTCCTCTTCCACAGCCGCTGCCATGACGAGAGCGAGTTAGACTCGTTCTCCTTTCAAAACGCGTGGACCTCGGCGACACAAAGTGCCGTCGACGTGGCTCCAGCGCGAGTGGAAATCAAAAACGTACGCCTCATGGTTTCATCAACCTCTATGGGTAAACAGTTAAGGGTTGTGTGCGAAAGAAATACTTCGCGGTCCGGTTTGTTGCCGTAACGACGCACTCCTTGACGCGCTCGTATCGACGGAGGGTGTCGAACCATCAAAGAGTGAACAAGATCTCTGCGTTCAGCCTTGTTTGGTGGCCACGGCGCTGTTTTGCTTCCAACAAATCGTCGTAGAACTTGCACTCGTCTCGAGGGGTCGATAACGAGAAGATCGCTCCACCATGTCGACTTCCACTTGTCGTTTAGAGTGGACACCGCGTACCGCGGGGCGTGCGCGCTTCGAGCGTACGCAGAACGTAAGGTCACGGGCGGTTCGTGGTACCCCCAGTCGTTCGACCGCCCGCATGGCGGGTGGCTGGGTGAGGAACAAGGCGAGCGTGGTTGCTCCCGTGCCGATACAAGTGGCGTGGGAGCTCTGGCAGGATAGAACTAGGATCCCTAACTGGATGCCGTGGATCTCTTCGGTGTCCTACCTTCCTGAAGATAGGACGAAGACGAAATGGACGCTCTCGACGGATCAGTTCGGCCAACACTTTGAGTTTTCCTGGCTGGCACAAGACCTTGAACCAGTCAAGTATGAGAAGATCGCCTGGGAGTCACTTGAAGGTTTGAAGAACAAGGGGTCGGTCAACTTTAGCAAGGAAGCGTCAGGAACAAAGTTAGAAATGGAGATTTCTTATGAAGTCCCCGCTCCGCTGGTCCCGTTCGGCTCTGCTGTTTCACCACTGGTCGAATCAATCCTGGCTGCAGACCTGAAGCGGTTCTCAACTTTTTCTGAGAAAGTAGCTCAGGCGATGTCGGCAAACAAATGATTGAAAAGTGTTCGATATGTAAGTTCTCGCGCGTAGTGTACATCGAACTGATGTGATTTTGTTATTGTATATCCTAAACGCTCATCGCGAAGCCCAACAGCTAAAGCATGCACTACATATGATAAATTAATTCACGCAGTGTGCTCGTAACATGACGTCGCGAGAGCAGCAAGGTACGACAAACAGACTCTATCGTGCGAAACAATATTGAATTGCATTGCCCGTCTTGCACAAACACCTAGACGCTAGTAATTATCCGTGAAGCGCCAACTATCGGATTACACAATTGTAAGAAATGAAACTATCAGAATTAATTCAAGGTCGCTTCAAAGACGTGTTCCTAGCCAAGAATGTTTGCCACAAAGCAAGTGAAGCCTTCAAAACACTGTAATACCCTGTCCAATCGAAAAGAATACACATCCGGCCATATTTGTCGCGGTAAAAACTTGGTGGAAGTTCTACCACGGCTTATTAATTAATTGAGAATTAATTCATTTTCAAGCATTCGAGTCATCATCGAGGTCACTGCTAAAATTGAATCACTTGACTCTGGATAAGACATCATTACATCATCTAGAAGTCATGATACACATTTGAGCTTCGAAAACCCGTCCCTCAGCACCAAGTGATCAAAAACAATTAATTCAATGCGTCTGTCAAATGAATGCCGAGTTAGCACGCGTCATCGATGCTTAGAGGCTACCCAGAGTATGCTATTCATCAGAAGACGTGTTCTCATGATCCACATCATCTCTCCGTCCTAGTCTGGCCTCCATTCGCGCCCAAAGTACGCCGAAGCAGATGCACAGTATTTCTCTGCGAAACAATTATTTATTGTCGAGTTGTCATGTTTCCTCACTGCGCGCGTCGTTCGTGATTTTCGTCGAGCAAATGACCCAAACATCTGGAATAAATTTACAGAGCACGGCGCATCTATCACGGCGCCATCCAACAGCGAGAGACGCGAGTTCGTTGGGATCTCCAGTTCTGTTATTAATTTATTTATTCATGAACGGGAACGCCACCGTGATCCCCATGCGAGTCTCTGTGCGCGAACGAGCTACAAAAATGTAGTTTCAGAGATTCACAGTGCTTCGCTGAGTTGTTTAGACGGCGTGTTTGCGCTCGCGTGCGTTATCTTGCAGTAAGTCACACATTACTCAAGTTGCCGAGAGTTGTAGAGTCGGTTGAGATCCATCCCGGGTATCGGCATCTAGCGCAAATCTACAGCCCCTATATTTTGACGGTTCGTCATTCAAGAAAAAAAACGGATAAGAGAAGATGGGCGAGACTGCGCTTGCGAAGTAGCTCGTGCACTTCTAGCGCGGCGTATTCTGCCAGTCGTCAGAGCCTGTCGCGCGTCAAGACCCCACTGCGATAATGTACTCCATCTCTTCTTTGTCCACTCCTAGCGCCCTCGGTGCGGTTCGCACTCGCCGCTCGAACACGGGGAAGAAGATTGTTTCCTCTGTTCCCTGCTCCGCTTCTACCAACGGATGCAAACGCACGGTGAGCCCGATGAAGGAGAACGTGAGTAAGCTCGTCGCATCCGGCACTGTCGCTGCTGGTTTTGTGGCCTCCGCGGCCCTGCAGGCGACGTTCCCGGAACAAGCGCAGGCGCTCTCCATCAGAGATCCTGTTTTCGGCGACATTGAGGTGTGGCAGTTCTTGGTGCTGACCGCCGGCTACTTCATTGGTATCGAGATCTACTTGGATAGAAAGTACGATGAGTCAAACAAGCCCATCATGCCTTCCATCCAGAAGAAGGAAGAAGATTCCGAGGAAGAATGAGTCGGACGCTTTTAGGATATAGAAACTGTTGTGATTAAAACTTCGAGACGCTAGTACTCCACCACCAATATCATCTCGCGAATGGGTTCGCGGAGACCTTTGACTTTTTTGACTTGGATGGCGTGGGCGTGGCTTCGTTCTCCCGCTTCCCTTCAATACCCGACTGTTCATTCAAGTCTTTGTTCTCATCACCAGCCTTTGCTTGTGACGGCGTACTCTTTCGCGCAAACGGATTGGCCTTTGCAGCCGGTGTTGATTTCAAGGCCGGCGCTGGCGTATAACTTTCCGGTTGAGTGTACCCTTGAGTCGGCTCTGGGTCGACAGCCGTTTCAGCGAGCTCTCGAATTCTCGCTACCAACGAAGGCTGCTTGGCGACCGCTGGAAGTTTGAGAACTGCCTGCAAACTCTTTGGTTGTCTGAAGGTTTCCGCAATATCTGAGGCACGACCAAGCTGTTCAGCCTTGCATGCAGTGTGGAAAAGCTTGATAGCTGCCTTTTCACACGCTGCAAGCGCAAGACGAGTGTCATCACCGCAAGTCTGCGCGATCGCCAAGGCCAACTTGGCCTTGGCGGCTTCATCCTCCAAATCGCCGCTCGAGTTTTCTGGAATGACGACTGGCACAGAAACCGGCAGCATCGATAACACGGGCCTCGGATTCGGCGTCGGTCCAGCGCTCGTCCTCGTGATGATGCAGTAGACGGTCGTGGCGGACGTGGAAACGATCCAGTGATGCTGACCGTCCGTTGCGCGCGTGGATGACGAACGGAAGATGGGCGTCCACGATCCTCCAAAGGCGTCAGTTCTCATGCGTACGACACCCATGCTATCTCCGGTCACCAACATGCCTTCCTCTGAAAAGCCTAAGTACGTTAACGTCGCGCCATGAGATAAAGCTACCCGCCCGCGTGCAACTTGGGTGGTGTAACGCATGTTGTACACGGCGTATGCGAGCACTTGATCACCTGGGGCCGGACCAATAGGCGCCGCTTCGTGCCAAATAACAGCCAAAGTGTCATCGCGAGCGGACACACACACCGCATGCCCTTCTAGTGAAATAACTTGTCGCTGTGCGCCTCCTAAGGAGTACACTCGAAGGTATCGCTTTGACGTGACAGCTGCCACAAATGAGGAACCAGTTGCAATAGAGAGAATGCTTTCGCCTGCAGGCATCTTCATTTGCCATTCGCAATCGGACGTCCAGCTGTCATAAGCTCTAAAGTACAAGGTACTTTCATTTTCATCATCCTTCAACGGGCTAGCGAGAGCACAACCCATCTCGCCAGCGACACCCATGGTGTAACCTTCATAGTCTGTGATTGTAGGAATGCGACCCATTCGCGAGCTATCGTGGAATTGGAATTCCACAGAGTTGAAACCTGCCTCTTCAGTACTGACGAGAGATCCGACCATGGAGTAAGACAAAAATCGACGGTTACTTCCCGGAGCAGACGCCACCGAGCCACTTTGGAATGCCGGCTGCGGCTTTGGTCCCATCGCCACTTGCACGACTTGCTGTGGTGCAACCGCTCGCTTTGGCTTGTCTTCTTCGTCATCAATGAAGTCATCCTCTTCCATAGCTTCATCCTCGTCATCATCATCCTGATCCAGCAAATCTGATTTCTTTTCCTCCGCGTATCCCTGGAAATCAATCTCCGCAGCAGACACTTCCATCGTAGGTGGCGCGAGCGGCGGAGCGACGACATCCTTCCAGAGCGCCCATGAGCCGTCATTGTTGATCAGGGCGACCTCGTTGTTGAGTTTACTGAAAGACGCACCGCAAACGAGTTCTGAAGTGTCCGTCATCTTGCTGATGGTGAGTTTCTTCTTCACATCCCAGATGATCACGGTTTTATCTGCGCTCGCAGTCAGCAAATACTTTCCATTTGGAGACCATCGGATGAGGGAGATTTTATCGGAATGTCCCTTGAGCTCCCAATCGATCTCCTTGAAACTATCACGCTCGAAGAATAACACGTCGTTTTCTCGTCCGGGCACCGCCAAGACGGCGCCATCGGGTCGCCACGCCACAGTGTTCAAAAGCGTAGATTCCGCCGTCGCCATTGGCGCCACGGTACCCGTGAACGCGACGTCTCCGGCTTCCTCGTCTTCGCTTCTCGCCTTCAAGACCCAAACAAAAATCATGCCGTTGTCATCGGTACCCGCCAAAAAGTCTCCGCGAGGATCAAAGGCTAAGCTCTTGATGCACTTGCTTCTCGGGCACTCGAGCTCGAGCTTGACAGATTTATCCTCCACGTTGATCACCTTCACCGCCGTGTCTTCACCACCGGCGGCGATGTATCTCCCATCCGCGCTCCAGGCGATCGCATGCACCGGCAGCGTAAACCTCGTCACGTTAGCTTCGAACGCTCCCTTCTCCAGAGAAAAAACTTTGACGGCGTAGTCGCTGCTCGCCGTCGCCACCCGTCCTCCGCAAGGAGACGTCGCCAACGCGTTCACCGCATCCGTGTGTTCATCGAACGTCTTGTGCGCCGACCCATCCTCGCTCTTCGGGTCTCGCACCGTCACCAGATGATCCGCCCCGCACGTCACCAACCGTTCCGTCCCTCGCGTTTCCCCGGACGCGTACGCGATGTCACAAGCTCCAGCCACGTGCGCGTACTCCCAGTCCCCTTCCGTCGTCGTCATCGTCGTCATTTTTATTCAGTTCTCTCCGCGTCGCGAGAAACCACCCGTCCGTCGCTCCGTCCGTGACTCCGTCGCTCCGTCTCCCGCCGTCCGTCGCGGCGTCGCGGTGTCGCACCGGACAACCAAACAGCTCGCGGTTGAATTTTAAAAAAACGACGGGAGCGACAGCCAGAGAGCGGGTCGTTTTGCCAACCTAGTAGTCATATCTACTCATTTACTGTATATTGTATCTTAACACGTATCATTATACCATATATAATACCAAAGAAGATCGATTAGTCGTCCAGAACATGAAGCTCGAGCGCTTTCCCCGTCCTCGGTCTCGCGAAGAGGGGAGAGGGAAGACGCGATGCGTGTCGAAACGGTGTGACGACAGTGTTTGACGGACGACGACGACGACGACGACGAGGTTGACGAACGCGAGGCGCGTCTGTCGTGGATAGTGGAAACGACGACGACGAGGATGATGGCGACGACGACGAGGATGATGATGGCGACGACGACGACGACGACGACGTCGCGCGCTCGCGTGGTTGGACGACGAGGAGGGGAAAGAAGGGCGAGTGCGGTTGCTCCGCGAGCGTCGTCCAAACGACGGGAAGGAGGGTCGGAACGCGCGGCTGAACTGCGAGCGATGCTGGCGGAGGCTGGGAAAAACTTGTCCGGAGGTGATGAGGCGGTGAAATCGGTGGCGGAGGCGCGGGCGTTGATTGAGCGGACGCGAGCGGAGAAGAAGCGACGCGAGTGCGTGGCGCCGACGAGCGCTCGGTTGGCGGCGCTGGAAAAGGAGGCGAGCGAACTGAGAGACGAAGTTCGACGATTGAGAGACGAGAACCAAGAAGCTGTGGATGCATTACTCGCGGAAGCGGCGGCTGTGGCGGAACAAATGGCTCGCACGGAAGAGGTTGAGGGTGAACTCGAGGAGGCGCGGCTGCTGAACAAGCGGCTGGTGAGCGCCGCGCAAGAACTCGCCGAGCTCGTGGACGAGACAGCCACGGAAGAATTGGAGGCTGAGCTCGCGGTTAAAGATGCAGAAATTGCTTCTCTCAAGACAACCATCAGCGAGATTGAAGATAAGCTCGAAGATCGGGATGCGCTTTTGGCAACCATTCGAAGCTTGGAGATTGAACTCGCCGAGAGCGTCACGAGCGCCGAGCTCACCGAGCTCGCCGCCGGCAAGGTCAACTCTCCTGAGCTCATTCTCGCTTTAGAAGCTGAGAACAAGGAAATGCGTGAGCGGATCAACGCCTTGGTTGCCAAAGGCAGCGACATTCCGGCTGTTACGAAGAAGTATGAGGCCGCAGCTCTCGAGGTAGTCTCCCTCAAGTCTCGCATTCGCCTTCTCGAAGTTCAGATGGCTGACATGGTTGACCAACAAGAGCTCGACGAAATCATTCAACAAGAGCGAAGCAAGAATGCTGAGCTTGCTCAAGTCACGGCTCAAAAGGATAACCTTTTGCAGCGCATTCGTGAGCTCGAGGTTGCCATGTCTGACATGGAAGAGGGGGATGTATTCCTGAAGGCGAAGAAGGAAGCGGAAGTTGCCAAGTTGCAGAACATGGACTTGTCTGCTCTCGTCGATTCCCTCACCGCCAAGCTTGCTGAGCAAACGGATACAACTGCAAAGGCGTGGGCCGTCACTGATGAAGCATTGGCGAACGTGAGAGCGTTGGAAGGCGACATGGCGTACATGGACTATGCTCCGGGTATTGAAAGCGCCGTCAAGGCTGCAAAGCAAATGGAAAGCGCCGCGGAACGGGCCGCGGAACTCGCGGCTGGGCTTCAACAACTCGAAGCTGGTATGACGAATAAGAGCTCGAGCCGTAAGACTCCTTTTAAGCGCGGTGGTACGTTCTCCTTGAAGAAGAAGATGTTCAACGAGGAGAGCACTTCGGAGCCAGTCAACGCTTTCAAGCGTTCTCCCACAGACTCTTTCACTCTTCGCAAGTTTGACTTCACCAAGGTCAAGGCAGCCGCGGTCTCCAATAAACCGGCGTTTACTCGCGCTCCGCAAAGCGAGTTTAAGCTTCGTAAGATGACGTTTCCGTTCTCATCTCGAACCGCCGCCGCCGTGCCCAAGAGCGCTTTTAAGCGTTCTGGCAACTTTGAACTGCGACGATTCGTCTTCACTTCAGATCCCGTCGATGTCGCGGCATCCGGCATTTTCGAACGAAGTGGTGAGTTTACGCTCCGCAAGTTGAAGTTTCCGCCTTCCGAACGATCGAAGAACGGATCTGAAGGTTCCAACACTGGCGCCCGCGTTTTCAAATTTTAAAGCCTCGTCTTCGCAGGCTCAGTACTAGTTGTAATTTATGCGAAACCCTCGATTAATGATCCAAGCAACCGTCTACACTTCTTTCCCCATCCCTCGTCTCGTCATCTCACCCGCGCGCGCCGTCCTTCCCCCCCTCCGTCCTTCCAACCAGAATTCTAGACCCTAGGGTGCGCGCGCAAAACCAATTCTGTTTGTCCCTCTGCTTTGGTATCCAAATCTCTGTTTACTCAACAACCAATCAACCGCGCACCTCACAACTTTCCACGTCGTGCGACGGCGAGCGACGACGTCAGTGTCGAGACACTGATGGAGCGCGCGTTCGATCGCATCAAGCCCGGCGAGGAGCCGCCGCCGCCGCCGCCGGAGCTTCTCAGATGGGTTCGCGAGACCACTTATGGAATGTGTGCGGGCATGCTTTACGGCGCTGCTTCCGCGCATTTCGCAGAAAGGGCGCTGCAAGCGACCTCAAAAGTAGCGAGTGAATCAACAACCGTGCGTCGTCACCGACTTTGGACGAGAACCATCACCGATACGACGCTTCACGGCATGCGATTGGGCAGTTTTGTGTCGGTGTTCAGCGCGGCGAGGTTGGGATTTGAGAAGCAACGCGGTGAGCGTGACATGTGGAATACGGTTGGTGCGGGGATGCTGACCGCATCACTCACTGGGCTTTCTATTCCAGGTCCGATGACTATGAGACTTCAAGGTGCTGGTCTTGGATTAGTGGTGGGTGGAGCGATGACCGTTCCGCTCGGTTACGCTTTGGACGAGTTGGAGAAGCTCGTTCCAGAGCAATTTGTACAGCCGAGCGCGCCGAGCGAAGAAGCAGAGCAGCGAGAGGTGGATCGGACTGGGTTATTCATAGAGCAGATGGAGGAAGATTTAGCCGAGTTGAGACGAGATCAACGAAAGAAGAGGTGGAAGTGGCTGCGAGGCGGCGATAGCTGATGATATGTTAGGATAGCGCAACAATAGTAATAGTGATAACAATGCAGTAGCTCATTTAACCGTCACTCCCGGAGACCACGGAAGGACGCCTTTATACATTCGCTGTGAGCACGTGTTTATGTGCAACCACAGCCCTCGCAATATTTTTAGACTCTCAAAGTAAGGAGCCCCCTCGTTGAACGGATCGCGTTCCACGCGCTTCTGCGCCAGCTCTCCTCGGCAGCCGTATGGATCACGATTGAAGGACTCACGAACCTTTACCTCCCCGCTCGCCATCTCTTTTTCATTCAATGCAGGAGTACCGATGTAGGTGAAGTTTGCACTGGGATAACCGAGAGCGCTAAGGTGGAGGTCTTCAAAACGCGCGCGTTTACTCTGAAATCCAACGACGGTGATTTTCTTTGGAAACGCCCCCGTGAGCTCGTAAAACCGACACATGCTGAACAACAAATTCTCAAAACTATCCCTCGCGTGTTCCTCCGTGAACACGCGGGATTCCACGCCGACATCGGCGCCAAACCAATCAAACGCCCGGGCGACTTGCCAGTACGAACTCGCTTCGCTCAGCGGTCCAGCTTCTCGCCTCGTCTTCCCCCCGCTAAACATCAACACCGCTTTGGGATTCCGAGATAGCTCTTTCACCCCTAGTTCCATGTGATCCATGAACGACTTGGCCTCCCCTTCGAGCAGCTGATACGGTTCCAGCGCCCAGTTTCCCGTATCCTTTGCCGCCGTAAAGTCAGACCCCGTGTACACGGCGTGTCCCGGCACGACGACCAACTCGCTCGCCTCCTCTCCCGACACCGGCGCCATCCTCAGCCGCTCCGCCGAGCTTCGTCGCATCACCACCGCCTCTCCACGACGTCCAGACCCACCGCTTCCCGAGAACGTCCGCCTCCAGACCAAGACCAAACCAATCATGACGAGCCATCCGAACCGCTCTCGTCCGACGGCGCGTCGCGCCCGTCCCAGCGCCCCTCCCCACCGTCGCGCTCTCCCCCATCGTCCTCGACCCGGTTTCCCCGTCGGTGACGGAGGCTCTCGAACGATGCTCGATCCCAGTTCTTCGTCACCGAATCGATAGCTCGCAAAGGTGGACTGTCGACCGCGGGTCGAGGCGGAGTGGGACATCGGCCCGGCCGCGCCCGCCAGTGCGGCCCCGGCGCACCGAACCGAACCGAACCGAACCGCACCGAACCGAACCGCGGGTGGGCGTTTTTCGTGCGAGCCGACGTGAAACCGCTCGACGATTCATGAACCGAGAAAGTAAAATTAGACTCAAAAATTATTTCTGATTTCCTTCGTTCACGAGCCGTCCATTGACCAGGGACCGACGCGCGCTCGATCGACGCCCACGCCCTCGACTCGGTTCGGTTCGCTTCGGTTCGCTTCGCTTCGGTTCGGGTGCCTCGGTCCCGCGACGCGCCGTTCGACGCGGAGGAAGGAGCGTGACGAAAAGGGGAGACGGACGAAATGAATACAGAGGTGTTGAAATATGATACAAGCGAGCGCTACGCGCGCGCGCGCTTCGAGGACGCCGTCCGCCCGTCGCCGAAAGGGCGAGGGGAAGAAACGGCGTGGGTAGAATTCTCCAGCCCCTCGCGCTCACCCGTCCTCGTTCCCTCCCGCGCCCCCGGCGGGTCTCCCGCCCCCGGTCTCCCGTCTCCCGCCCCCGGGGTTGAGATCCGCGATCTCGGCTTCGTAATCCCACGCCTCGGGTTCCTCCTCGGGCGGGCTCAGCGCGTTTCGAAGCTTGAGCAGCGGCGGGACGGAGAAGAGAATCAACGAAAACGCAAACATGAAGACGTACACTTGGTTGTCCGGGTCCGAGTTTAAGTAGCTCCCGAGCAGGCGTCGACCGAGGCGCGCGTCGTCGTCGACCGCGACCGCGACCGCGTCGAGGAGCGCGCGGCCCATCGCCGGAAAGCGACGACGACGACGACGCGTGCGTGTGGGGGACGTCCGTCCCGAGAACGAGTCGCTCGACGCGCCGGTTGTTTTCCTTCTCGAGAGCTTTTTTCCAGTCGTCGTCGTCCAGTCGTCGTCCAGTCGTCGTCGTCGTGACGAGTGCGCCGATCGGGGCAGACCCGTTCGTTTTTTGACGGGTCGTGAACGGTGAAAATACACGAGTGACGGTTGACCTGCCGCAAATCGTCCCTCTGGGCACCGAACACGCAGACGCGAGCGGTTCGAGACGCCGATCGATTCGAGGGAGCGCCAGCGCGCGCGCCGGGAAGAGGGGAAACGCGGCGGACGAACGGTTTGGGATCGTCGTTTACCCGGGTTTTCACGCGGGAGAATCCGAGCTCGAACGGCGATTGGAGGCGATTCGTGGAGAGAATAGATGCAAAACGAGTGCTACGCGGGCAACGTCGCGTGCGTGAACACGGACGTGGCGGATGCGGAGGTGTTGAACGCGTTCGCGGCGTACGTGCTCGTCGCGGGATTGGTGTTGACGGGATTTGGGTTCCTGCGGAGGCACGTGCCGATATACGAGGGTAGGAGCTACCTCCGTTCGCTCCGGGCGAGCGGGTGCGCGCCTCCGAGAGAACCGGAGAGACGAACCGTCTTGGGAACCGTGTACGGATGGATACCACACGTGCTCAAAGTGAGCGACGCCGAGCTCGTCGATACCGCTGGATTAGATGCGTTAGTTTTCCTCCGAATCGCGCAGTTTGGGACGCAGCTTTTCATCCCGTTGGCGCTCGCCGGGATGTTTGGTCTAGTTCCGATACACCTGTCGCAATCTTTTTACGAGACAACGGTGATCACGAAAGAGGAGGATGAAAATCCTCTGATGGAGAGCAAGGAGGGTCACACTTTGATGAAAATGACAATTGCAAACATTAAACCGAGGAGCAGACTGATGTGGACGCATGTGTGCGGATTTTGGATCATCACTGCATACACGCTTTGGCTGCTGCACCGACACTATCGATCGTATGAGTTCTTGAGACAAGTTTATGGGACGACGACGGGCGAATCGAATCCATGGCGCGCCGTACACATACCACAGACAATCATACAGAAATTTCTGCAACAGGGTATCGACACGAGTAGGGAGTTTGCGACTGGAGAGGAAGGAGCGGAAACCAGAAGTGTTCAGACCATGCGAAGGCATTCTGTCACCTGCAGAGCGCCACGAGTGCGCATCTCAAAGGCATCGAGAAGGCACAGCGTGGTTGCACCCGTTCCGCGTGCTCATACAATTGTGCATAGGCACTCTCTTTATCAAAAATTCACTCCATCGGATCAAAGTGCGCGTGAGAGGCCATCACAGGCGGAAGGACCGACGAGTGTCGACGACGTCGCCTGGCCAGTACTGCTTGAGATGTTACTAGGACCGAAGCGTACGCAAGGAAGAGAAAAGGTGATGTCTACGGAGCAAAAGATTAAGACATTTTCTAGCAGACCTTCTGTGGCTGGCGATGCTCACTTGAGACTTGCCGATCCGGCCGCGATGCGCGGGTATTATTCTCACGCCGGACCTCGTCCATCCAGTCAATCGCAGGTTCATCACGCGCCAGAACGGTCTTTCGATGACCTCCACATTCGGTCTGCTCACGAGATGAGTAATTATCCGAGCTACGACGATTCATCGATGCCACTATCTCCCGCATCGTCAATCTCAGAAATTTCCATGGCTGGTATGACAGAGTTCAACGACGATGACAACAACCATTCCCTCTCTGATAAGCAACACGAGGATGTCGCCATCGAACATGATTGGTGGGAAGGTTTGGACATCGCGAAAGAAGCGTGGCCCGGAAGTTTAGAGACGTCGCAAGGAAGGTCGAGCTCAGATTCACGAGGATCAGCATCTAGTAAAGAATTGAGCGTGCCGCGGGTCATTGATATCGATTTGGAACAAGGCATTGCGCATGACTCCACTTCGCTCGATTACCAGAATCCGGTGCCATCCATAGATGATAGAAGGTTCATATCAGCATGCGATCGAGAGATTGATGAGCACGGGCGACATGCGGATGTCATGGTGAGCGTTCTTGTTCAGAATTACTGCATTCTCATGACTGATGTCGGCGGAAACGGTAAGGATGGCAATTGTTGGGAAGACATGAGAGCCGTTGAGAGGTTTTTCAACGGAATGTTCCCAGAAGATTTTCTTATGGTCATACCACTCCAAGATCACCGCGGAGTGGACGATCTGTTGACTGACAGGGACAAATTTATCAATGAGATGAGGCGCCTCGAAATGAAACCAACGTCGCAAAGGAGATCACCCAGTTTTAGAGATGCAACGACAGAGCTGCGTGAAAAAGTCGCGTGCATCGAACACTTGATTGTTCGAGAGCGTGAGAAAATTCTTCAAAATAGACCAGGTCCGAGCTGCATTGTGGCCTTCAAGAGTCAGTACGCAGCCGCGTGTGCGGCACAGTGTAAAATTACGTCAAGACGTAACGATATGTTTAACGTCGAACTGGCGCCTGGACCAGACAATCTGAATTGGCAAGCTATTTTGATCCGACGGCGTCAGCGAGAGCTTCGAGCGTTCTTGATTTTTCCACTCATTTTGACGATCATACTCATCCCAACCGGAACGTTCACGGGAGTGATGTCGTCACTTTGTGTAGCGAACCAGTTTGGCACAGAGAGAAGCGAGGCTTTGGATTGGTATTGCTCGAGTGACTCGGCACGACTATTACGAGTCGTCGTGCAAGGTATTCTGCCCCCCATTCTTCTTACACTTTGGGAAACTTTCATAATATCATTCGGTATGATGTACCTCGTCCAAGCGCAGAGCAAGTATGTTAGCTTGAGCAAGACTGACGAGTCATTCGCCAGATACTACTTTTTCTGGGCATTCGTCAATGTATTTCTCGGTACAGTCTCTGGATACGCGATACAAAGGTATCTTAACGCGCTGAACAACAAGGGACCAGATGCGATGTTGCAGCTGCTCGGCACCTCTTTGCCGCTCACGAGCAACTTTTTCTTATTATGGATCGTCTTCCGGGGAATCTATCTTCCCACTCAACGATTGATTTTTCCACATCCTGGAGTATTGTGTATGATTGTCAATCGATGGCTCTGTTGCCTTGGCTGCAACGTCACAGCGCGGGATCGAACCATCAAATACAGCCCACGCTCGGTGAGACTTGGTCGGGAGGTTGGCGTATTCTCCATGGTGATGATGATTGGCCTTGTATTTTCAACCGTTGCGCCTGTCATCACACTCTTGTGTGCAACTTTCTTCGTGTTCAACTTTGTCATCTGGCGCTATCACGTTTTGTACGTGTACGAACGTTCATATGAAGCAGGCGGGACAATGTGGAACACGTTTTGCAACTTGACCATCTACTCGCTAATCATCGCTCAGTCGTTCTTGAGTTTTGTGCTCCTGTCCAAGCAAGCCTACGCCGAGGCCTTAATTCTATGGTTTACCGTGTTGCCGATACTCAATCATGCAAGCCATAGATTCCGCTCCATGGCGGGAGATTTGAAGTGGTCGGTTCCACTACCAGAAGCCGCGACTGCACCGCGAGTCGAGTTTAATGCCGAGACGTACGTTCACCCAGCATTGAAGCGCCGTTCCGTTGGATGGCATCCAGAAATCGGTAAGGTTTGGCGAGGCTATCCCAACGTGACGGTGAAGCGCACTCGAATCTTCGGTAGGTAGTTAGATATTATAGCACCTGTCAACTGAGAAATATCGTAAACCACGCCTCACTCTTTGCGGTGCAGAGGTTTCACCTTGAGAATAGATGCACCGCAAATGAGCCACATGACTCGAGTTCAGTCGCTCACGTCGACTTCATCGTTGATCACCGGTGGAAATCGCCTGAAACCGACGCAAGCGCGCCGCTGTGGTCGTGGGACTGCGTCCACTTGTCGATTCTCAACTTCGAGTGTTTCTGCGTCTAGCTCGCGACGACGTTCCTTGTGCGGCTTCGCACGTTCTCGAGCGTATGAAACGTCGCTTAGTGTATCTATTACTAGTAGCCGCAAGTGGCGCGAAGCCGTTTGCACGAATTCAAACGAGGGAATACTAGAGGGTGGGAATGATGCTGGCAAAGACGTCACCACGACGACCTCAGAGTCTTGGTTTGATCGATTCTTGAAATTACCCGAGGATGGTAGCAAAATTTGGAAAGCGCCGTGGGGTAAAACGGTGATGATTCAAGTGATGGTCATGTGGTTCGTTGCGTTCTGTACGGTGGGTAACGCTGTCTTTCCGTACGCCGCTGGCGTGTTCGGATTCGATACTTCAACATTCACCCAACGAGGCCTCGCGTTCTATAGCCTGTGTTTAGATTTCGCCCAGATGCTCACGACAGTCTTCATCTTGCGGCAATCGCTGCGGCCGTTTCAGCCGCTCGCGGAGAACTGGTTCTCGGTCAAATGGCCAAAGGACAGAAAGTGGTTGAAAGACGTCGCATTGGCGTGCTTAGCCTTTCCCGTCGTCGTTTGGCTACATGGAGCGAGTACTTCCATTCTGGAGCACTTTGGGATCCTCATATTTGATGAGAACGTGTCATCAGCCTGGGAACAGAGCATGAAGTCTAATGATGTCGTCTCAAAGGTGTTTTATATGCTCCTCGCTTCGTTTGCGGCTCCTGTTTGGGAGGAGGTAATATTCCGAGGTTTTTTCTTCGCGTCTCTCACTTCCTTCATGGGCACGAAGCGCTCAATGATGATTTCTTCGACGTTATTTGCTTTCGCACACTTTTCCATGGAGCAATTCTTACCTTTGACCTTGCTCGGTTGTCTCATGTGCGTCGTGTTTGTGCGAACCAGAACGCTTATAGCGCCCATTTTGCTTCACGCACTCTGGAATGCCTGGGTGCTCGCTTCCGAGTTCCACTTACCGGCGTCATTCCTAGAGAATATTCTCATGGAACTTCAATCGCTGATGTTCAGATATTAAACCAACCATTTTCAATGACACCTCAGATAGCACGCTCGCACAAAAAAATAAGCCGAAGTGGACTCTGCCCAGCCGGGAAACCCGAGTGGAAAAGTTGACGCTCCTCCACATTTTGATTCCAAAGCGACGGTTCGTGACTCGTCAGTTCAGACTCCCATGAAAAAGGAGGCGGCGTACCGCCTGCTCGCGACCGCACACGTCGACACGGAGAAACTCGACCGCGGTTTTCAGCGAACGAGCGCGACGAGCGAGAGCACTCGATCGCGAGACGAACATCCGAGGAGGCGAACGGAACCCCGTGACACTCGAACGCGCGAGACGCGAGGGGTTTGATAGAGAGATAAACGAACCAGCATGGCCGAAACTGGGTACGGGTCGTACATCGGCTCCACCATTCACCTGCTTTCGCACAGCGAAATCCGCTACGAAGGGGTTCTCACGAGCATTGATACAGAAGCGAGCACTTTGACTCTTCAAAATGGTGCGTTTACGACTCGATTGACCTCGCGCGCGAAAGACCAGCCGAGTTAGAAAGGTGATCATCTTTTCTTCCGCGAGATCGCGGAAAGAATGCCAAAGAAGGTTGAAGCTTTGGGCGAGTGACTGACCGAGAGTGATGCTTCCTTCGATGCGAATAGTGAGATCGTTTGGTACGGAGGGTAGACGCAGTGGAATGCAAATTCCGGCGAGTATTGAGGTGTATGATTTCATTACGTTTAAGGGCGATGACATCAAAGATTTGGAGATTCACCGCGATGAGCCACAGCAACCCCAACAACCACAATACATGCAACCGCAGTACATGCAGCCGCAGTACATGCAACAACCAGCGTATGGGTACATGGCACCCCCGCAACAAGGTTACATGGGGTACCCTCCGCAGCAGCAGTACATGCAGCCGCAGTACGGTGCCTCTGCGTGGGGCCAGCCACCCGCCATGCCGCAACAGCCACCGGCCCAAGCTCCTGTGCCTCAACAAGCGCAGATGCCGCCCCAACAGCCTCAGCAACCTCCCCAAGCCCAGGCGCCGCCGCCACAACAACAACAAAAGCAACCGCCGCAGCCGAAGAAGTCTGCTTGGGGTAACCCCAACCCCCCGGCTGCCGAAGGTGTCATCCTTCCGGCTGCTCGCGGCGCTGCACCGGCGGGTGGAGTCGCCAAAACGGCTGGTACCGTCGCGGCTCCGAAGCCTGCGGCTCCGAAGCCGAAGCCGACTTCCTTCGCTGCGGCTGCTTTGAACGCTATGGCTCCTGAAGAGGTCGCTAGACTGAAGGCGGCGCCGAGGCCCGCTGCGGGCAACGTTCCGGCTCCGAGAACTGGTGGAGCCGGCGGTCGTGGTGGTCGTGGTGTTCCACGCCCGGCGGGACTTTCGGTCCCGAAGGAGGCGTTCAACTTCGAGAAGATGCTCCAAAAGTTCAACAAGGAAAAGTTGGCGCAATCGGCCGAGGCAAAGAAGCTTAGCACTGAAGTCCAAGCCAATCCGGTGTACGTGAAGGATGATTTCTTCGATACGATGAGCAGTGAAGCCACTGAAAAGGCAACAGGCAACCGCGCTCGATTCCACGAGCAACGTCGCATGGACGCCATGACGTTTGGCTTTGAAGCGGTGAGTGCGTCTCACGCCCAGCAGCGCACGGCGGCTGCCGGTCGCGGTGGTCGCGGTGCGAGCGGTCGCGGCGCTGGCGGGCGTGGAGGTCGCGGCGGTCGCCGTTGAGAGTGGAAATGGAAGTAACTCTGTAGATTCGTTAGCCCATGTGTGAATACGAAGTATTTCGTTTCTATAAAATTACAATTGTGTACGTGTGCTCGCCTGTGCTCTGACGGTTTGACCTCACCGATACATGGATTCAGACTGCAAGTTTCTCGCAATTTCCTTCTCCCAGCGGTCACCGTTCGCCAAAAGCTTCTCCTTATCGTAAAGAAGTTCTTCGTGAGAGAACGTGGCGTACTCAAAGTTCGGACCCTCAACGATGGCATCCACCGGACACGCTTCTTGGCAAAAGCCGCAGAAGATGCACTTGGTCATATCTATGTCGTATCGAGTCGTTCTTCGGCTACCATCCTCTCTCTCCTCAGCCTCAATCGTGATAGCTTGCGCCGGACAGATTGCTTCACACAACTTACACGCGATACATCTCTCTTCACCCGTCGGGTATCGTCTCAGTGCGTGTTCCCCGCGGAATCTCGGCGAGAGCGGTCCCTTCTCGAACGGGTAGTTGATCGTCACCTTTTTGTCAAAGAAGTACTTCAACGTCAGCGACATTCCCCGCAAAAGCTCCGTCAACGCGAGCGTCTGCGCCGACGCATCCAACACACCCGCCAGATCCGTCGGCATCGCCTTCTCTGCCAGTTGTCTCGACCGATCAAACCTCGCCGGTGGTCCATCCCTGGATACTCCCACCGCCGAGCTCTGCGCCTTTTGAATGCCTTCGTCCGAGTTTGACGACGCAAACTCCCTCGCGCCCGTCACCGTCGCCCTTCCAAAGCTCGTCGTCGTCGTCGTCGCGCATCTTCTCGCGCACTCGCTCGCCGCTCGTCGAAGCATCGCGTCCTTCCGTCCGGTTCGTCGTCGCGCACTGACGAGCTAGGTCTACGATCGAACCGGACCGGATCGTTCGTCCTTCGTTGCCAACTTCACTTGATGGTTTTTGACGGTTCGTAAACCACTGAAACGTCGAGGGGTCGATGCTTGTCTTGCGGTCTAAAATTGTGGATATTCTCGGTGGTGATTTGACGGTTCGTGAACGGTGGAAATCGCCATGGCTTCCAGGACACAGCGCCGCGAGAGGAATTTTGATTGATTTATTGGTACCGCTGAAGCGCTGGAACAGCGTCGACGGTCGAGGGAGATTATTTGTCGTCTGCGCGACGACGTCGTAAGTTTTCTTTTGACTATGAACGGGCTGCGTGTTCGCATTGACATTTGTTGGATGAGTTCCAATCGGGACTATGTGCGCGCGCACACGACTCAGTTTGGCCGTGGCAACGGCTTTAAGAAATCGCTATCTTATCCATCAGCGTCGAGTGCATCTTCTCTAGCTTCATCAGTTGATCGTACACGTTGAGAATCTTGTTCGTGTTGATCTCGAGCACTAATCCCCCGACGATGGTCTCGTCCAAGACGGTGTACGCCTTTGGCGAGTTGAAGATCAAATCCAACTCGCAGACATTCTCAAACACTCTGTCCAAGGTTTCGACATACACCTGAATGAGATCCAGCATTGCCAATTCGCTCTCCGATCTATCGCTTAATATACAAAAATACAGCGTCGCAAAGTGTCTGTACACCAGCTTTGTGTCCGGACCAAACGTCTTTTCGTCGTCGACAAACGAGCACAGATGATCCGGTCTCGCCGTGACCAACTTGTACACCGTCTGACACAGTTCCGTCTGCTTATCCACCCCGAGCTGTTCGTAAAACCGACACAGTCGCACCATGGCGTGGTTATTCACCACGATGAATGCCTTGATCATCTCTCTAAAACCTTTTTCCCCTCTACAACGAGCGAAAGAAATCGCTCAACACCAATAATGAACGGAATCCCACCTACTTGTCGCGCTGAAACGCCCGACGAGAAACACGCCCGACGACACAACCCGCGCGATATCGCGGTGCTCTTCTTATCCTTCAAGACGACGACACCGACGACGCTCAACGCGCGCGCGCGTCCTTCTCACGTCGAGACGACCACTGGAACGACGGGTAGAAATTGCATCCGAAGTCGTTCTCAATATCGACGATATCCACGGTTCATGAGTCGTCACGCACCCCCCCCGATACTTTGAGACGGGCCAAAGGCTCGAATTCGTTCGACCAAGCCTAGGGCGTAGAAATCGACGAAAAAATGGTCCAACTCACTTACTACATGGTAATAAAGGGACCACAGTGCGTACAAATCGTTCGAAAACGAAAACGATAAAACATCGTGCGCGCTGGGTTGGCGCGCGCGTCCGCACAACGCGACTGGGAGAGACACCGATGTCGGCCGAGGAAGAGGTTCGGGAGCACGAAGAAGAGGAGGAGGCGACGACGACGACGACCGAGGTTGAGGTGCGTGTGCGACGAACGACGTCGACGGCGAACAAAGAGGGGGGACTTATGCATCTCGATGCGCGCGCGCGCGTGTGTGTGTGTGTGCACACGCACTCGCGACGTATGATGAGGCGCACAGGGAGGGTTGCACTCCTCGATCGGGACGATCGGGAGGCTTTAAAACGACGACGATGACGGCGACTGCGGGTCGATTGAGACGGGCAGACGGGGATGTAGAGGGCGAATGACTGACGAGCTGTGCGTGGACGTTCACGCGAGGCGTCTTTACAGGAGGAAACGACGGTGACGGAAACGTCGAGCGAACAAAACTTGGAGGTGCGAAGCGAAGCGACTGATGAAATATTCACTCAAACGCGAGCGGGCAAAGATTGGACTGAATGTCAGCTCTCGTGGAGGCGTGTGGTTTAATGGCGTCGCGCGTTTGAAAAGCACTGACGCGATTACTTTTATTTCCTTTTCGTCCGCGCGCAGTTGAAGACGACCCCGTTTGACCCGCGCTTCCCGCAAACCAACCAAGCGAAGCACTGCTACACGCGATACAACGAGTTCCACAAGTGCCAAGCCGAAAACGGCGAAGGTGCGGAAGAGTGCGAACCGTTGGCCAAGTTCTACCGCTCAGTCTGCCCGACGGAGTGGACTGAAAAGTGGAACGAGGAGCGTGAAGAAGGAACCTGGGCTGGGCGCTACTAGGAGGATGTACAATTTACAAGCGGCTGGGCGCTCGTGTTAGAGTATGAAATGTAAGGAAGCGGAAAATTTTTCGTTGAATCGCCTCGCAGTCACTTTGCTCGGATATTCTAACGCGTGCTGATGTCGCTATCACATTATCTAATTCTCAATTCAATTTTTTCTCATCCATTCGCCGCTTAGCATCCATGAAGCCTGGACAACGCACCTATCCCAAACCGAGCTCGCCGAGTCGAGCGCTGGACGGACGTCGAGATGCATGGCGACCGGTGCGTCTCCTCCGTACGCCACCGCGTTATAAAAGTCAATGATATATCTCACTTCGGCTCCACACCGATCGACGATCCAGTCGTGACGATCAAAGGGAAGTTTGTAGCCTAAAAAGTTGAGCAGCCGTGCCTTGGGACTGTAGTCCTTTGGCTTTCCTTGGAACCGCAAGAGCTTTGGATCTGGACAAGCATCGCAATGACGACGTTCCCAAGCCATGACGTGCGCCCAAGCGCGTTCATTGACAGCATTGTGTATCTTGACCACCTGTTCCATGTCACCCGCGCTCGGTTTCCATCCCTTGCGTTCCATTGCATTGTAAAACATCTTCTCGCTCGGGTACTGCCACGTTCTCTTTTCCGCACCTTGGTGCTTGGGTAGCTCCGTTCTCGGGCTAATTGGAATGCTTGAAGACTCTCGTGAGGAACTCAGAGAGCTTCCACGGGAGGAGCTGAAGGGCCACCACGAAGAACGACTCGACGAAGACTTGTCTTTGTCGAGCTCTCGAGGCATCATGTTTGAGGCGTTCAGTTCGGCATCTTTCGTCGACGACGCCGACGACGCCGACGCGTCGTTCGAGTCACTAGCCACCGGTGTGAGCTCTCTCGAGAGCTTGGCGAAGAGCGAGGCCGCTTTCGGATCGGACATGGTCGAGTGAACGCGGCGCACACTGGCGACTTTAGAGAGGTTCTCTTGGTGTAAACGCGCATCTTCAACTTTTACAAATTATACAAATCCTATTCATCAGGCGAACGCTCGAACGCATCGCTCAGCCTGGTACCAAATCAATCCATCATCTACTGTTGCTACGTTTTCCCCGTCATCCATGGCGTCATCTCCTTCGTACGTGGCGTACACTCGAACCGAATGACGTTCGACGCGACGTCGAAAACCATCCATCGAAATCGAGCGCTTGGGCACGTACCTGAGCGACGACGCGACGTCCATCACGGGACGCGCCTTTACGAAAAAGAACGCCCGAACGCCCGCTGTACGCGGTGGAGGGCACTCCGCCGCGAGCGGAACAAAGGTCCTGATCGCTCGTCGGCCGAACGCATCGTTCTCTTTCTGGTTTGCCTCGTCTTCGTCATCTTCGTCTTCGTATTCCACTGAGTGCAAATCCAACTCGAAAACCTCCCGTGGACGTCCAGGCACCGATCCAAGCGCCATGACCACCGCCACCGGTCGAAGTTGACGAAACACTCTCAAATCGAACGCCTCGTCTAACGCCTTCGACAGCTCTTCAATCCCTCGATTCCGTCTCTTCTCCGTGAGCGTCAACCGACGCCCGTCGGCGCCTGTTCCCGTTCCGTCTCTTCCCTTTCGTCTTCTTCGCCGCACAACCCCGAGACTTCCATCGTTAAACGTCGACGCCGCGAAATCACCATCAGACTCATCGATATCCGTATCAATTTCCATCGCTCGTTCCCCATCCGCGTCGTCATCCTCATCCTCGTCAACCTTCATCTTTTCTCCCACTCGTTCCTCTAACAACGCATCCACCGGGTCTGGCAGCACTCCTCTCGCGTACGCCACGAACCCAAACGCCGCTCTCGCGCACGTCACCACCGTTCGCGCCGTCACCCGTCGTCGTCCGTTAGGTAACCGAAGCATGACTGAAGCGCGCGACGACGACGACGACGAAGACGACGACGAGAGTGTCGTTTGACTGTCCTTCCAACCAGCGCGTTGTCGTGTGTCCCCTATACCCTCTATACTGTTTACACATACACATCGTGAAAACACCGGTCCGAAGAATCGCACACCGCGTCACACGCCGACGGACGACCGACAGACGGGCGACCGACTGAACGAAAACGATGGCGATGGCGATGAAGATGTGTGGAGCGAAACCGGGGACGGTGGTCGGGACCATGGGACGACGGGCGCACCGACGCACGACGGTGCACCCCGTCGCGAAAAGAATGCCAATGACGACGACGCGTCAACGAGTGGATGGAGGACGATTGGCGGCGAGCGGAGACGCGGACGCGGACGTGGATTGGTCAGAAGAGTTCATGGGTGCGGATGACGAGGGTGAGTTCGTCGTTGAGGCGTTCGATACGGAGTCTGAGCTCGCGCAAGCGCTGTGCTTGGAGGTTGAGGAAAACGCGCGGGGTTGTTTGGAGGAACGCGGAGCGTTCACAATGGCGGTGCCGGGAGGAAGCGTGGCCAAGGCGCTCGCGGGTTTGAAGGATGTGGAGGACTTGGATTGGACGAAGGTGCACTTGTTCTTCGTGAACGAGAGACCCGAAGAGGGGAAGTGCGTGAAATTGGCCAAGACGACGTGGGCGGATGCGGTGGGAATTCCTCCAGCCAACGTGCACGCCGTCAAGGCGATTGCTGATTTGAGCGCCGCTGCCGCGGATTACGAGGAGCAGATGCGCTCGCTCGATGAAAACCAATTACCGATTGATGAAGAAAACGGCTTGCCCGTGTTTGATCTCATTCTTCTCGGTATGGGCGCTGATGGACACGTCGGTTCGATTTATCCAAACTCTGAAGCGGCAAACGACGAAACGGGCGCGTGCGTGCTCGCTGTCGATATGCCGGGTAAAAAGTCTATCACGATGAGCATGCCGCTTATCAACACCGCTGATCGTGTCGTGGTTGCCGCCACGGGAGAAGGCAAGGCTGAAACCGTTCGTGCTGCTCTCGAGGATGAACTCGAGTGGGGCGAACTTCCGGGTTCGATGGTTGACGCGTTCTCGACCATCTGGTTCCTCGATATGGGCGCTGCGAGCAAGCTCTCAGCCTACGAGGACATGGACGACGAAGACGGAGAATAATTGCGCGCGCGTGTATATAACGCGAGGATTAAGAAATTTCTGACGGATGCGTATCGGTACAATAGTTACATGCAATGCAATCTAGACAAACTCAGCGGGCATTTTTCACCACTCACCACTACCAATCGGAGGATATGGCTGCCCTTGGGCTACTCGCATCATGCTCACGGCGCGCTCACGAAGCTGAGCGACGTCCCAATCAAGATCTGTGATCTTATGTTCGTAGATGAAGCCTTTGGAATCAAGTTTGTACTCTGAAATCCCATCGAATCGAGCCTCGTCGACCCCCATGGATCCCACCAAACGAACCTTCCCCCGAACGCTCCATCGAACTCGAATGGTACGTAAACCGGTCGAACCCAACGGCGACCAGATTCTGGAGACTTCTATAGTACTTTGAGAAAACAAAACCGCGGCAACGATGCGGATGAGCTTAAACACACGCTTGTATTGCGACATATTTGTTGCCATGACGCCGTTTCTTTCGCGGCCGGGGCCAGCAAAAGTCATCGTTTCATCATAGAGACCGATGTCGTCCCTGTAAATGCTCCAACGCGGCTCCTTTGAGAGCAAATAAGGATAATCTTCGCGCAAAACGCGAATCGCTTCGCCAGACTGCGCGTAGAAATCATCATCCTTACTGGAGCTTGGGCCGTCTTCGTCCTCGTTTCCCGGGCTCCCCGTGCCCCCTGAGCTATTCGAACTGTCGAGGCTTATGGCAGGGCTTGTCCATGCTTTACACACGAAAGACTGAGTAGACGTAACGCCAGAGCCGCTCGCCTCATGGATTCGTCCGCTCGATTGTAAGCCCGATCTGTCCCGCTCGTACCCAGCCGTCTCTTCCCTCTCCGCAGGTACCTCAATCTTCACAGTGACTCTCACCGCCCGCCCACCGCCTCGACAGGCGGGGCACGCAGTCACCCCAGTGTACCCACAAGATCCACAACCTTCCCCGTCAGAGCTCCAACGCGTGCACGAGCACGCCGCGCGGCCCGTGCCCTCGCACTTTGGGCACGCCTCGTCGTCCAAGCCATCCTCGGAGCTTGAATTATACGCCGCGTACGCCGCCAAAATGACCCCGCACGTCGCCACTTGCTCCGCCCACCACGCCGGTTCGAACGCGTTCGGCAGCCCGCTCACCACCGCGGAGTCCCCACGCCTCGCGCTCTCACTTCGACGGACGAGCCGCACCGCTCTCTGACTAGATCCCCGCGGGTTCGCTGACGAATCATTTCTCACCCTCTGTCGTCGCGTCGACGACGTCGCGTTCGACCGCTTCGACGTCGACCGACGCTCTCCCATCGCCGCGGCGCCGGGCGCGCGCGCGTTCGCGCACGAGTTCGTCATCCCCTCCGTTCGCGCTCCGAGCCCGGGCGAGGGGTGAAGTGCGGTCGACCACGGCGAGTGACGTGGCCCGGGCGCCGGGCACGGGCACGGGCACGCGCGCGACATAAAAAATCCATAGATCCAACTCGTCTCGAGTCATGACTCGTCGTCACGACAAATTTCGTGACGAAACGAGATAAAAAAGAGGATAAATCGTTCCAGAGAAGAGAAGAGGAAAGGAACACTGTCGCGTTCGCGTTCGCTCGGGTGTCAGTGTCGGTCGTCGTCGAAGAGAAGAGAAGAGACGAGACGCGAGTCTCGCTCTCGCTCTCGCGCGTGCGGTGGAGTCGGTGAGTGCGTTTCGTCGCGCCTGGCGAGGCGGCGACGAGCGGTCGTGGGGGGAGATAGAGCGGGCGTCGGGGTCGTGACTCAGCTGGTTCCGGGTGTCTGTCTCCGTGAGCGCGTTCGAACCACCGGGGAGGCGGACGTCCGCGGGCGGGGAAATTTGAGCGAGTCGAGGGCGAGGTGGACTGAGATGATGGCGCCGGCGGCGTCGCGATCGCCGGTGGTTTCTGGGACGACGGCGAGGAGGTTGGGCCGGGCGACGAGAGACTCGGCGGCGGCGGCGGTTCAAAGCGGCGGGAGATTCAGAGGGCGCGCGGGCGCGAAGTGTGTTCGGTTGAGGGCGAGCGCGAGTTCGGCGCAGACGGAGGAATCGAAGAAGTCTAATGCGGACAACAAAACCCCGTGGGTGACGTCGAACGAAGAAGAGGAAGAGGATGGTTTGGAGCACACGTACGAGCGCTTGCGCTGGCTCGATATTCGAGACGAGGTTCGACCTACGCAGGTGGCGCTCGGATGGGATTGGACCTTCTACAAGCTGGCCAACTTTAAGGATTTCGAATCGGCGAAGGCATACATGGAGAGAAAACCTGTGCCATACGTGAGCTATCGTGGGTTGCGCTACGTGGTTGATCACCACCACACGTTGGCAGCCCTACAGCTCGCGGGGTGGGACGTCGACATTTACATGGAGCAGATTTTTGAGTACGACGATGATCTTAGCGAAGAGAGATTTTGGGGGATCATGGAGGGTAAAGGCTGGAGTTTTTGCTGGGACTCTGATTATAGCCGTCTGGAACATGATGCGATTCCCACTTCGTTTGATTTGACATCCTTCAGGAATGATATTTTCCGCTCGCTCGGTGGCTTCTGTAGAAAGCAAAAGCTACTAAAGAGAGGGAAAATGCTCGAAGAAAAGTTGTTTTTCGAGTTTCAATGGGGATACTTTTTCTGGCTTCATCGTAACGATGCTTATGCCTTGTGGCCATCTTCACAATTACAGCGTGGATTCAACCGTCTGCTAACCATGATTGAGCAAACGGATGACAGCGAGTACATCGGTGAAGGGCATCTTGAAGCTTCACGTGACGTGAAAGACATGATTCTTCTCTCAGACAAGGTTCTTCAACCCCTTTACGAAGTCTTGGTACGCTATGTCGCCCCCCTTGCGTATGCATATGCCACTCTGCCGACCAACGAGGAGCGGGTTGTTCCTGGCCTCAAGAAGAGGTTTGGGCGCGAGATACTACCCGGGTCGGTGATTACCGGCCACTTTGACTTCATGACGGAACGACAAAACTTTATCTTTCCAAGTGACGATAATGTTAAGAAAGAGAAGAAAGATAAGAGTAGCGAAAAGAAGAAGAAAGACTCGTAGATGAAACGTGTTGAGCCGCACTATATTATTAATTTAAGCAGCAACGTTGGAACCACACTCGCCGCTTCACTGCACACCTATGCGCGGCCGCATTTCGTGAGCGTACACCGTATTCGTAGAGAGCCGTAGCCATGTCACACGCGAGCGCAACGTCGCATGCGACTCGATTCACGTCGGCGAGCACCTCCAGAAGCCGTAAAGCCACATCAGCCCTGAATCAGCCCAGCTCTTCAAGCAGACCGCTGAGCGCGTGCTCTCTTCATGACTCGCTCTCTCTGCCTGTGTTGACTGCATCCATCTCGGTGTTATCGTTCTGCATGGCGAGCTCTCCAACTTGGGCGTTTGATGGCGATGCAGCAGCTGCTTTTTCATCCAGGGGCTGCGTTGGTTGCCACTCAGCCGGAGGGAATGTTGTCGTGCCCTCAGCTACGCTATTTTCCAAGGACCTAGAGCGAAACGGGTTGACGTCAAAGGCGGATGTCTCTTCGATAATTGAGCTGGGAAAGGGCAAGATGCCAGGATACGGAGAAGAGTGTGCGCCCAAGGGTGCTTGTACTTTTGGCCCGAGGATAGAAGCTGAAGAAATAGACGCTCTCGCATCTTACGTGCTTGAGCGAGCGCAATCTGAGTGGAAGTGATGAGCTCGAGCTCTCTTCAAAGTTGTTGCTAGCGAACGTTTTTTAGCTCTGAACTATGTTGTAGCTATACAATTACAGGAAAGAGAGAGAGGAAGCGTCACAAACTATGCTGACGCTGAGTGCGCCGCTATGGCTTCCGTCGCTTTGCACGCTTCTCGAAGCGTCTCTAAGAGATGCAACATCTCCTCCTTGTCGCAAGTAAAATTTAAACGAGTTTCTTCTCCGTCGCTTCCCCCAACTAACCACGTGTGATGAAAGGCGTGTTCTCGTTTATCCCCGTTTGTCGACGTGCTGACGACGTAGTCTGCTCGGCACGCATGCGACTTGAGCTTGCACACTGCCGACGAAGACGCGTAGCGTTTTAGATCGCGCTCTAATCCTTTACTCGCTGTACCATAACCTTCGGCGACAATTTTCGCTCGAGCAGTAGAGAACTCGCACTCGCGTTCAAGGAACGTCTTCACGTCAACCGCTTCGAATCCTAAGCGCGCCGCTTCGACGTACAAGCATGAAACGCCTGCGATAGCATCAGAGGAGAATGCTGTATCACTGTCAGCCGTAGAAGCGCTCCCGTTCGCGAGCGTCCGTGTAACGTGCGCGACCAGAGAGCTCAGCGTGCCTTCGTCAGAGTTGCTCAAATCTTTTAGATGAGTGTTCACCGTTGTCTGGACGGGCAAAGTGCAGTACAAGCGTTAGTCGAGCGGCGTGTTCGAGTCGGTAAACGGATCAAAAGTGTGACTGTTCGCGAATCAGTGTCACTCGCCCCAAACTTACCCCGAGATCCATGGCCACAAACTTCTAGCGTCTCTCTCTGTGGTTCACGCCTCGAGCAAGTTGGTGGTGAAACTGGTTTACGATTGTTATTACATTTAAGTACCGTCACGCATATGGACTATCGAAACAAAGATCGTATCGATCCTATCTCTTGTTACTGATAGAATCCAAAATTGATTATTAGTTGGTCATGTTATTCCGTCTGAGACTTTACTTGAGCTTGGGGAGGAACGAGTTGGCTGGAAAGCTCTCCTTCATGAAGTGCATTCCCATCAAAAGGTGGGCAGCAGCCATCGCATAACCGAACGGATACACGATTTGAGGCATGAGAGAGATGGCAACGACCAAGTATTGGAGCGTCAAGAAAAGAGCCGCTCGTTTGCTCAGGAGACCAGAGAGATGAGCAAGGCACATGAACACGGAGAGCGGGGGGCTCAGCGGATGGAAGAGCAAGCCGGCAACTGGACCGAGCACGCCCGGCCCCTTCATACCAGCGGCTTGGATCTTGGCCATGGAAGCTCCTTGCATCATGAAGGCATTCATACCGAGACACGGAACGATGACAGCCAACTTGCGGAGCGCAGTGATTTGTTTTGAGGAAAACAACGCTCTCGCGCGGGCAGTGGTGATGAAGAGCAGCGTGGCGTTGGCGTACAAGAACATTTGCGCCATGCGAACGAAGATGTCGGTAGCGCCGTGCGCAGAGCCCGCAACGTAGCAGTTGGAAGAGAGGAACAGAGTCGCGGCCGTCACGTACGCCGGCCAGTCAGACGTCGATCCAATACCAAAGATGGCTCCGGCGCCAACGGCGAACTGCACGTAGGCGTGACCCGGCGCCTCCAAGTAGGCGGCACCGACCGGGGCGAGGACGCCACTCGCACCAGTAAGAGCGAGTGCACGTTTGTGCGCATCAGCTTGCGGGCCGTCAAAGTGTCTCTCCATGATTTGGGCAAACGCCATGATAGTCGGTCCGCCAAAAGCGCCGACGCGCTCGAGGACTCGCTTCACGCCTGCCACGCTTCGAAATTCGTTGACCGTGGCAAGGACGTTACCAAGGATGTTCAAGTCTCTCAGCGCTCCAACCGGGTTCGTGACAAAGCCCGGGACGGAGATACCGAGGGATCTAGAAGACCGCGTGGATCTCGTCGACCTGGAGGAGCTGCTCTTCTTGCTTGCGGAGCGTTTACTCGAGCTTCTTTTCGCGGCCGCCATGTTCTTCACTCTTTCACTTGGTTTTCACGTTCGCTGTTCGCGCTGAATAATGGGTCGACAAACACAAAGGAGTGCTTATCTTCACGTCACGTCGTTGGAACTCGTCGCGGGCGCGGCAGAGTGAAGACAGCGCGAGCGCGTCGAGGTCGTTAAAGCGCATTCGCATTTCTCGCTTGAATTTCCATTCCAATTTCTCGCCGTCGATTTCGAAAGAAGAGCGTTTGAGGTCCCGATTGACGGTTCGTGACCCGTCGTTTTCTAGAGGGGAGAGATCCATTTGTCCGAAGCTGACGTGGATTTTTGTTGAAGAAAAGCACATCTTTTTGTGAAAGGGGAACGAAGGAGAGGAATATATGCTGTTTGTCCGATTATTTTTAATACCTGCATTGATATTCGAAATGCGGTTGTGGTCACATAATATAAAGATACAAATGACTATGACTACTATACACGGCATTAAAAAAATACGATTGATAGCTCAATTAATTTTATAATACTTAACGAGACATTTTTTGGGTGCCCTTCCGAGACAAAGAGCGACTCCCGCGGGCTTCTCCCGCCAAAGACGCGCCGCGTCGATCGTCGTATCGCATCGCACCGTCATGGGTTACGCAGGTTACGCCCCTGGGCACCGCGTCGTCGAGGCGAAGACCCCGCTCGAGCGAGCGTTGCTCGACGTTCCCACGGTTGAGGCGCACGACCTCCTAGAAAAGCTCATCTTGAACGTCGCGCGCTCGCCGACAGAGCTCAAGTTTCGCAGGTTGAAAGCGTCTAATGCGAAGATAAAGCGAGAGATTATAGACGTTCCGGAAGTTTTGCAAGTGATGACGCTTTTGGGTTGGATTTCGGAGACTGTCGAGGGTGAGGGAGAAGGACTTTCGCTTCCGGCAAACGTGACTCTCACGATGCGCGAGGTGCGCGCGGTTGATGAGGCTAGAATAGCGACTCGGCGAAGACTCGAGGAAGAAATGCGTGCGAGAATTCGAGCCAAATCTATCAATGCGGACCCGACCAGAGCGGCCCTTCAAGCGCAGTTGGCAGCAGACCGAGCCGAACGCGCGGCTGCTGAACCCGTCACCCAAGGAAGCGTGGCGCAGCAACTCGGTGAGAACCGAGGCGTGGTGTCTGCGCGAGACATTGGAGCATCCGGTAGCTCTGGATGCTGACGTTAGGCTAGTCGTGAAGATGCTTTTTGTCCCTAAAGTTCCATCGTGTTACATAAAGGAACACTCCTTGGTGGATGGGTACAAAATCGTCACGACGACAGAGATTATTCGTGGGGAAGCCCGGCTCAAGGCAGACTACTCATCGATCGCTGCGGAGCGAAATGAGGTGCGCGTGAAAAAGCCACCCCATATTTACCGCGTTTTGATGACGATTCGTGACGCGGTAGTGGGAAAGTCGGATCGTTTGACACAACGCTCCCCCACTACCGCCGATTTTCAGTCCCTCTTCAAGTCGAATGCACGCGCTTTCCCGAGCGTTTATAGATAGATTCTATTTTACCAGTAGACATTGATACGTGACCGCGCGGTTTCCGAACCATTCTTCGGCGCCGTGGCGGCTTTGTTGTACACATTTTCACATTTTCGATACAAACGCGCTGCACAACACTCCACCGATCCACTGACTCGTAACTGTTTGTATATACGCAGAGGATGAATTTTGCCCTCTCGCACACAAAACCTCGGCTCGCCGCCACCGCCGTCGCGAGTAAAACGCGCGCCATGCCTGTCATCGACGTCGCGATCGGCCCGCTCATCCAGATGGCGGAGGCTGCCTCCCTCGGCATGCCCTTCGAGGTGTGGAAGACGCGCATGGGTCGTCACCGCACCGAGTCGACTGCCGAAGCGTTTGCGAACATTTACCGAGAGGGCGGCGCCAAGGCGTTCTGGCGCGGTACTCAAGCGAAAATGTTTGAATCTGCGACCAAGGGTGCGATTTTGATGTACGCCAAGGAGGGCATCAACGATACGCTTCTCACCGCGGGGTGGAATCCGGGTTTAGCGGGCGTCGCGGCGGGTGCCGGTGGTGGGATCGCTCAGGTGAGCGTGATGGGACCGTGTACGTATCTCGTCACCGGCGCGGTGAATGACCCTGGAAAGACGACGATGGAGCGCATTCGCACGACGTACGCCCGCGGAGGCATAGCTGGATTCTATCCAGGCGGTACGGCGATCGCTTTTAGACAAGCGACCAACTGGGCGTCGAGACAAGGTTTCACTGAGATAGTGCGCGACAAGGCAAAGGTGATGTTGCACGGCGACGCCGGCGCCAAGCTCAGCAAATGGGAAGAAGTCGGTTGCGGTATCATGGGTGGTACGTTGGCGTCTTGGAATCACCCTTTCGAAGTAGCGCGCATCGAGGCCCAGAGCCGTGGCAACGCGGGTATTCCCACCGGTAACATGGTTAGCGTGATGTCTGACATCGTCAAGGAATCCGGCATCGGCGGCTTGTTCAGAGGTATCATTCCCCGAATCGGGCTCGGTATCTGGCAAACGTTGTTCATGGTGACTGGTGCGAAGATGTTGAAGGAGCAACTCAAAGAACAAGGATTGTTGGCGGGATCCGGTGGAGGCGGGCATTAAATAGCAGACGTCGTTTTAACAGCAACGCAAACAAACAGTTGACAAACTCCTCCTCTCCTCTAAGCTCTTCCTTCCCCCCAGAAGATGATGCTTCTCGAAACACTGCATCGAATATGCGTGCGACTAAACGATCCAAAAGATCGCCGAGTTGTTCGCCTAGTGTGCGTCGCCCTGATCGCGTTCGAGCTCGTTTTGAGCTCGCTCATCGTGTCCAAGGTGAATTACACGGAGATCGACTGGAAAGCTTATCTAGAGGAAGTGCACGGATACGTGCAAGGTGAGCGAGATTACACGAAACTTCGAGGGGGCACGGGGCCGTTGGTGTATCCGGCCGGTTTTGTGTACGTGTATAGGGCTTTGTACGGTTTAGTTGGCGGGCTGAAGGGCGGAGTGACCCCAGCGGGCATCGCACTTGCGCAACGCATCTTTGTTGGTATTTACTGCTTGAATCAAGCGATAGTGTTTGGAATTTACGAAGCGTGTGAGATTTTACCACCGTGGGCGTACTTGATTCTTTGTCTTTCGAAGAGAATACACAGTGTGTTCGTCTTGAGAATGTTCAACGACGGCATTGCCATGGCTGTTGCGTACGCCGCGGTTATGCTTTTCCAACGAAAGAAATGGATCATCGGATCTTGCGTTTTATCGCTAGGGGTATCGATCAAAATGAATGTGTTATTATTCATACCAGGTCTGCTGGTTTTGCTAGTCGGTGGGACGAAGCTCAGCGTTTCCATTCTGTCGCTGGTAGTCTTTTTCGCCACGCAAATATTTATTGCTGCACCATTCTTGCTAACGCATCCAAGAGAGTATGTGAGTAGAGCTTTCGAAGTCGGACGAGTCTTTACGCACAAGTGGAGCGTAAACTTCAAGTTTGTCGGCGAGAGCGTTTTTGAGTCGAAAGAATTTGCGAGATTTTTGTTGTTGGCGCACCTGTGTGTCCTGTTTTTGTTTGCGCATCGCAAGTGGTGCAGACAAAATGGCGGCTTCTTCTTCTCCTTCTTCAAAGACTTCTTCAAACGCGCCGTCAAAAATATCGATGGTAATCAGCACACCTTTACCCCGGCACACGTCGCCATAGTCCTCGCAGAGAGCAATTTCATTGGCGTCGTCTTTGCTCGTTCGCTGCACTACCAGTTTTATTCGTGGTACTACCACACGTTACCGCTGCTACTCTGGTCGAGCGCTCGTTCGCCGACGTACGTCAAACTCATCACAATCGCCGCCGTAGAGTACTGCTGGAACGTCTACCCATCGACGGCGACGTCTAGCGAAATCTTCATAGCCATTCACGCGGCCCTGCTCATCCAGTTGGCGAGGTATCCGTGTGAAGTTCAGCCCAACACTCTCGACAAGGCCAAAGCGAGCTAGTCGCAATTTCATGTGTACACTGTTAGACCCCACAACAAACGATAGATATTTTCAGATTTGTTTTTCGCGCGTTTTTGTATTTTTATTTATTAAAAAGCCTCCCTCGTAACTTTTAACGGTCTCGTTCGTCACGTCGAAGGCGCTTCCCCGTAGTCGGCGTCGCGAGGGAGCGAACGCGAAGATCGACGTAACGCTTTCAGGAACACGTCCTCGTTTGGTGTCTAGTGCGCGCTCGGCGCGGTGGTGATAATCTTTTTCGGTTCAACTGACAGTTATTTGGAAGACATGGAGCGTAGCATGACTTCGCGAAAGCGCGCGCGCACAGCCTTCTTCGTGCAGGCTGTGATGGCAAAACTCGCGTTGGGGCGTTACTTATGCACTAAAGAAGGGTACAAAAGCTTCCGAGGGAGCGGGGTGAGACTGCGGATCGCGAACAAACTCATCGGGCACACGTTGTATGACCGCCGGCGACTCATCATGCTCGGCTTGGCGCATGCGATGGCCACCATGGTCGTTTGGGCCCATTTCTTCTACACTAAATACCGTAAACAAGAAGCTAGTGTACCGGATGGAGCGAATCTTTACTGGTGGAAGAGGCTCGTACCACCGCTGGAGTTTGGAGCGATGCATGCTATTTTATTCCAGATGGCTCTGTTACCGCTGACGATGGCGCGTTCTACCGTCGCCTATCTTTCGCAGACGTACGTTGGGAGGAAGTACATCCCTCTCCATAAGGTGGTCGCCATGCATATTCACCTCGGCTACGTGATGGTGGGCTTTGTCTTCGGGTCGACAATTCTATTCTTCATCTTTTTTGGCCAAGGTTGCGTCCAGCAAAAGTCTGGCAAAGAGCCGTCACCCAATGGCGTGAAAACTTTTTGCAAAAAGATGCAAAGTGAAATTATGATCACTGGGCTGACCATCATGGGTTGCCTTCTTCTCGTTGCCGTCACCTCTTATTTGCGCAACAGAATCAAGTATGAAATCTTTTACATCATTCATCACTTTGTATTCATCATGTTTGCTCTCGCAATCGCGCACACACTCGATGACGCTTTCCGTCGTGGTCAAGTCAGATCGCAAAATTTCAAGTGGTTCTCCGCTTCTCTTGTCTGGTACTTTACCGATCGCATGCACGCCTTGATGAATGGTCGCGATTGTAGGACGGTTGAGGCGACTGCTTTGGGAAGTGGTGAAAGTGAGTCACGCAAGGTTGTGCGTCTCAGCATTGAGCGTCCAAAGATGTTCATTTTCCAACCAGGTCAATATGTTTTTATCGCCATCAAGTCTATCGATGTGCACTGGCATCCTTACTCAATTGCAAGTGCGCCTTTAGACGATACTATTGACTTCCTGATCGAGGTCATGGCTACAAGCAAAGTGGACGGCACTGACAGTTGGACGCACAAACTCTGGCGCATGATCAAGGCGGGCGACAAGCCCATCGTTTCGATTGTCGGGCCATATGGTACTGGATTCAATGACGCAAAGAACCAGAATGAAATTGTCGCTATCGGTTCAGGTACTGGAATCGTGCCGATGCTGTCCCTGGCAAAGGCTCACACTCGCCAGTTGCTGAAGATGAACGTTGCTCAGCAAGTCAAGGCTCTGCACGAAAAGGATGAAGCACAGCGAGAATTTGCAGAAAATTACTTCAGAGAATCTAAATCTATCATGGACATTCTCCGTAGCTTTGTCTGGAAGTCAAAAGCGGATCGAAGCGAGTACCGAGACGCATGGGACAATCATCGGTGCTTCAGAGACATTGTTCTGCGAAGGCAGTACGCTTTTCGTCTGGCGCAGTTGAAAAAAGAAGGTCGTAATCCCACCAAGAAATTCTACGCAGCGCAGTACCGAAAAAACGCAAACCATGAAATCAACGATCTCTTGCAGTTATTTTTCCCTCTCATGGATTTGACTGCGATCGCACTGCTCATCTCGTTTTCTGTGAACAGTGGCATTATCACCCAGGCGATGCGTGAGGTTCCTTTGTGGATTTTCTTGGGATGTCACATTTACTTTTTCCTGCACTGGGTATACTCGACAATCAATACGAGTATTTGGTACGCAGACTTGCTCATCATTATTGTTTCTACGATCTCGTTCGTTGCCATGCACGATGTGATCGTGGATGAAAACAAAGACTGGGCCATCCTGACGCGTTGGGGCTTTTGTGCTCTGGCCGCTTATCGCTTATTCAGATTGGCCAGCGACATCCTTCTTGAGGGAACTCCCGAACTCAGGGCGTGCATGTCGTACGTACGAAACGCGGGAGAAGTTGCCGATTCAATCGAAAAGTTTACGCTCGTCTTTATAACTCCTCAAGCTGACTTTTGTCGCGCTCTCTGGGGTGAGTTGAACGACATGTACATGCAACTGAGCAAGTATCAAGTTGACAACAAGTTTGTTGAAATCCGAGTCTACTGCACGAGCAAGGATGATGTTGAAAACAAATTATTGCTGTCTGAAGTAGGGGCAACACCTCTTGCGCAAAGTGGCGCACTGCGTATGCACCGTCCAAATTTCGATGATATGATCATGGAGCCTCTGTATCGTCGTGTCATGAAGGATGAGTTTGCTGGCCAGCTCCGACCTTCATTCACTTCATCACTCATTGCGTTTTGTGGTTCCACACAGCTTGGTAATCGCATCGGAAAAGCCACTGTGGCCTGCAACGCGCGCATCAAGTGTTTCTCGAAAAACCATACCCTTATGTTCTACCAAGAAAATTATGGTCAAGCGACTCCAGTCAAGGCGCGAGGTGGAACAAACCTCAAGGTTGTCACCACTCAAAAATAAGCTGGCGCCGATCTCACCGGAGAAATCGTTTGCAATTTCGTCGCCGAAGGTAATGTCTTCGTCGAGAAAATTTCCGCGTCGCGTCGGAGGGCGGAGGCATGAAATTTCTAGTATGTACATCAAATTTGCGCGAATGACTAATAAAATAAGAGTTCATTTTCATAACGTTGACCATAACTTCGCCGTGTTCGCGAATCATGAACCGTTGCGTCGGCCGTTGCGCGATTAAAATTCGCGAGCATTTGGGAAAATTACGTTAGTTATCGTCAAGGGGCTAAGAGCTAATTTGGATACGTTTTCATAACTCTGACCCCGTTTTAACGAACTCGTGGGTTGACGAGTAAAACGTTCTTGACACGGTTCTTAAATTTGACGATAACTTTGCCCAAAGTTATCGTCAAATTTACTTGATTTCAAAACCTTAGTTAGAGCGCGGGAAGCCGGTTTGCCGTATTTTCGGCGAGAGACGGCACCATTTCTGGCGCGAGCAAGAACGTCATCATTCCGACGTTCAAGCCTGTGCCAGGCGTGGACTGAATGACGGACCACACATGACTTTGTTTCGCAAAGAAGTGCGTCATGCTGTAAGGCATGCGTAATGCATCGCCGTCTTGGTCTGACCAGACCTTGTTTGAAGTGTCACGATACGTGATACCAGAGACGGCGGAGTTTGCGCCGACTGATTGGGCGCGAATGTTACCTGCGCTGTCAACATACACCTTGACACGTACAGTGTTTATGTATGGGGATCCATCAGGGCCTCCACTACCAATGGTTCCCATCATCCAATATTTCGCGGAACGAGTAGGTTGAACTGAATCGTCTGGTTCGGCTATGAGCGTACGACGGCAACCAGTGGTGTGCCCACAAGGTGAGCCCGCCACGAGAATGACTCGTCGAGCATCGGCCGCGGCACCAACCTCTGCTGCTGGGACGATTATATCATTTCTCAATAGGTAATTTGAAGTCGGCTTGAAGACCATTTCTTTAGCACGAGCATCGCCTCTGTACGCTGAAGTGTAGACGGGGGCCATCGCAGTCATCGATGATGCCATCGTGCTGGCGTCCCGCCACTTGGCGGAGATGTCAAGATTACCTGAATAACACTCTTTTCCAGAGCAAGGCTGACCCATAGGATATACTTTCGCCCCGGTCGAGCACACAGAAACTTGGTCATCGGCTGGGTTACGCACAACTTTGATTCCGACCATTTTCAGCTCTCTTTGACCCAGGTAAGGGGCGCCACCCCCTGCGTTACCGTTCAGGTATGGTGAGATGCCGTGCAAGATGAAGTGCGCTTCGTTTTCAGACTCATTTTCATACTGTGTATCTCTCGATACCATTCCGCGTCCCAGGCCAGCGATCCAATTTGCGTTACCCACGAGCTCAGCAGAGCGAATGTTTATAAGACGCGCGTCGTCTGTCTGCGTCAATTGCATCGTCGTGGCCGGGCACGCCGGTATCGTGCCATCCTCCACACGCGATGTGTATGAGGAGTCTGTAAAAGATGAGCAGTCTGTTGCGCACGAGCCGAACACGTATTCCATGGTCGCGTCTTCTTCGCGCGTCAGGGCGCGATTGAAATACTCCCCATATCTTTGAGTACAGTTTTCAAATGCGAGCGGAGTACCTTCCGTACCAATCTCGTAGGCCCATTCTCCAGTGTCAACATTTTTCAGTGCAAATCCCCACTCCCAATTCACTTCGTTTGTCGTGAGTTGAAAGCCAATTTCGCTGTCCGATATGTCAACGATGTTCATCTTTAACGCTTCTGTCGGTTTGAAGAAACCAGCGTCGCCAAAGTTATGTCTCACGATGTACGCCTCTTTGGTACCGTCGAGGAAAAACTCAGCATACGCGTCGCGCACGGCTTGCGGTTTGCACGCCGTGTGCAACTTGAACGTCATCGTCGGCGCCGGGTTCGTCATTTCCGGCGGTAATCCCCAACTTTTCCATCTCGTCTCCGACAACGCCCCGAGTGTCGCTTGCCATCCGCCCGCGCCGAGCATCACCGCGCCAGCGCCCAACACCCCGACGACCCCTAGCGCAGTCGTCGTCCGCGATCGACCGCGCACGTCGCCGTCGGCGTCATCGCCGCCGGCGATCAGCCTCTTACGCTCGCCGACCTCTTCGTCGACGATTTTCGTGGAGGACTTCATCGCGCCCGTCTCTCGACGTCCGCGCGCGTGACTGTGCGCGCGCGCGCGATCGCCTCGTCGGTCTCACGCGGGTGTCACGCGGGTGTTACCCAGATTCGGGACGGCGCGGCTGGTACTCGTACAGCGCTGCGTTGTACCGGTGTACCAGTATGGCTATGGACAAACAGTATTGTACCGGCCGTGTACAGTACGTACCGGAAAATTCCTGGTACGAGGCTCGGTTCGCCCTCAATATTGGCGCTCGCGCTTCTCGACGGTTCATGACTCGTTAAAGATATGGGGACTCTCTGAAGCGGCGTGATTTAAATTTACTTTTGCGCCGTCGTTCCATCAAAGTATTTCTGATTAAAACGGTGCGTTGATGATGGCGGCGACGAGGGCCTTACTTGGGTGTTGATACATTGTGACTCTCTAGACCTGAATGCCAAAGAAGCGGTCCCAGAAGGTCGCCGTCCGCGTGACGTAAAAGCTACGGCCCGTGGGCGACGTGACTGGACCTTCGTAACGAACCGCTTCTGAAGAATCACCGTAACCTTTGATTGCTTGCGAAATGATGCGATCATCGTCATAGTCTTCCAGTATACCTGCTTCTTTGAGTTTTTCTTGAAGCTCTTTTCGTCTCGCCTCCATCGTCAACACCAAGTCACCAAGAGCGCGAGTTCTCTGTCTATCGAGTTGGCGTAGCCTTTGAACGGCATCAGCTTGTGCCTGTGCTTGTTTTAGTACTTCTCGAGTCTGATCGATGAGTTCGAACTGTGAATCATCGGTAAATTCCTTGATTTCGAGATTGATGCTGACTGGTCTCTCGCCAATCAAATCGAATTCATTTTCCCGTTGTTGCAGCAAGCGGCGAAGAGATTGAAGTTCACCCTCTTTCTCTTGATGCTGTGCGTGTAGCTCTTGCATTTTATGAGTCAATTCCTTGACTCTCACCGTCAAAACTTCGTTCTGGTGCTCCACACTTCCCGCCAAAATACCACCAGTCTGCTCGGCAGTCTGTCCTTGCAACGCCGCCTTGCGCACCGCGCTCAAGCTCTTCGCCGTCTCCCTCAAAATATTCTCCGTCACCTCCCGCTTCATAGTCTCCCGAACCAACGTCGCCTGCGTCTCAAACAACCGTTTCTCGTTCGTCTCAACCTTCTCCTCCAGAGACATCTCCTCGTACCTTCGCAGCGTCGTCATCGTTCTCGGATTCTGAGCCACGACGCGCGTCGTCAACCTCCCGTTCCCAGGCGACCCGGGCGATCGCGACGACGGTTCCTCCGGCATCGGCACAGCCTCCCCTCGCAAATCCGCCTTCGGATCTCCTCTCGCCCGCACCGTGTCGATCACCCTTCTTCGTCCGACGACCATCGGAATCTCTTCCACCGTCGTCTTCGTCGTCACCGTCCTCGTCGCTTCACCGCCACCTTCGTCCCGCATCGTCTTCGTCGTCGTCTTCGTCGTCGACGTCGCCATCCTTCGTTCGTCCGTTTCCCTCGCCTCACCCTTCGTCTCTTCTCGTCTCGTCGCCGTCGCCGACGTCGACGTCTCAAATCGAGCGAGTCGCGATTTCGACTTCGCGCCCCGTCGTCTTTTCCTGTTGAGCGAGGCACGTGGACGGGGTGTGTCTGTGTGGGTACATTGACTCGCCGATTCTTGAGTTAACTGTATATAGTAGTACTCGTAGTAGACGCCTTTTTTCCCCGTGTACGGTACAATTGTATGAAGTGCCAAAAATAACACGCAGCGCGTCTGTGCGCGCGCGTGGGTCGATTGACTCGTCGATTCTTGAGTTGAACGATGGATGATGCGTTTCGAAGGTGTGCGAAGGATTGGACTGGCGTCACACGACGACGACGACCGATCGACCGATCGAACGAACGAACGAACGAACGGAGAGTAATCAGTGATAATCATGGGCGTTGCCATTCGAGCCGTCGGTGCGTGCGAGACGACGCGGGAGCGAACGAGCGGGAGAAACGGTTTGGGTTCCTCTGAGAGGTTCGAGGCGTTTCGATTCACCGAGGACGAGGAGGAGCTCACGCTTGGACGCGCACTTCGGTGATGCTTCGAGCACGGATCTCGTGCACGACGCGACTCGAGATTTAGGCGACGTCCACGCGTGCGGAGCTTTGAGTGTCGATTCGGATCTCGAGCGTCTACTCGAAGACTGACGAGCGTGCCGCAAACTTTGCATCTTTTTTTTTTCGTAGCCGCGACCAAGGCGGCTTTGGATTCGTTTGAAACGATGGATCTGGAGCGACACGACGTGGGAGACGACGACGTTGGATTTGACTTGGCGTACTGCGGAATGTGTCACACCGACGTGCACTTTGCGCAGAATGACATGGGGGTATCCCAGTACCCGCTCGTGCTCGGGCACGAACTCATCGGGGTGGTGAACGAGGTTGGAAAAAACGCCGCGGCGAAGGGATACGCCGTCGGCGATAAGGTTGCCGTGGGATGTCTGGTGGACTCGTGCCTGTCGTGCGCGTTCTGTGACAAGGGTGAAGAGATGTACTGCGCCAAAGGAATGGTTGGCACGTACGGTTCGACGACGCAGCACGGGCGAGCCGGTCCGAATGGTAAGCAAACGATGGGCGGCTACAGCACAAAGATGGTTGTGAACGAACGATTCCTCATCAGAGTTCCCGAGGGTGCTCACGACAAGTTGGACAAGGCTGCTCCGTTATTATGCGCTGGGATTACGATGTATGACCCGCTCATGGAGTTCGGCGTAAAGCCTGGTATGAAGGTTGGCATCGCCGGTCTCGGCGGCTTGGGTCAGATGGGCGTCAAGTTGGCGCACAAGATGGGCGCTGAAGTCACGGCGATTTCCACGACGAGCTCCAAGGAAGCTCGCGCCAAGGAAATGGGCGCTGACCATTTCCTTTTGAGCACCGATGCCGCCGCGATGCAAGCTGCGGCGGGGACTCTTGACCTCATACTGGACACCGTATCTGCGTGCCACGACAGTGACCCGTACGCCGCGTTGTTGGCAACGAAGGGCACGCTTGTTTGTATCGGATTGCAGACGTCGAATGTGTCTGTTGGGTGTCACCGCATGTTGTTCAAGCGTATCAACGTGACTGGATCTCTCATTGGCGGTATTCAAAGAACTCAAGAAATGATTGACTTTTGCGTCAAGAATGACATTTACCCAGAGGTACAAGTCATCAATGCGAGCGAGATTCCGGAGAAGCTTCAGCTACTGAACACAAAGAATGATACTATCGTTCGCTACGTCATCGATTGCAAGACGATTTAAGGCGTGACGTGAGTGATGCGTCTATGTGCTCTGTTTTAATAACAAATTCTTTACTCGGCAACCACTCGAGACTCACGTTCTAATCGCTCTAAAAGTCGAATTTTATCGGCATACTTCATCTCCGGATTCGCATCGAGGGTATCCAACGCCATTCTAGACATCTCGTAAAAGACATTTTCCTTCGGAATCTCTGCAATTACGGCTTCCAACGAGGCGCGTTCTGCGAGGTAGTTGTCTGTGAAGGGAGACAACCCAGCTTTCTTGCGCATCAGTCTATCGTACTCGCGCTGTTGGCTGCTCGCCTCCAACGCTTCATTCTTCAAGTACTCAAACTCTTGCTCGCTAGAAATACCCGCGAGGTCCATGAGGAAATCCTTATGTCTATCGATGTACTCCTCGTCCGAGATTTCTTGTCGTCCACCCAACACCGGCTTGACAGCGGCTTTGGTCTCATCCAAGCTTTCGGTGAACAAGAGAGTACTCACACGGGCGAATTCGTTCCTATCGTAGTCGTACGTCTTCGTAGCATCTTGGAGCTTTTGAGCTTGACGAATACGTTCGTTCAACATTTGCTGAAGTTTGGCGTCTTGCGGGTCACCTCTGCGACGGGTGTTAGCTTGAGGTGTCCTTTTCCTGCGTTGTGAAATATTCATCGCCATCGCCCCATCTTTTGAACGACGCGAAGTCGTAGCCGCGCGCAACGACGGATCAAGCTTCAAGTCCACGTCGATGCCACGCTTATATCTCGGAACAAAGCTCTTGATGTTTTGTTGACCTCGAGCAAGTCGCTCTGCCCGTCTGGCCTCTGACATTTCTTGAGCCTTTGCCTTTTGGCTCTCCAATTTGTCCGCGCGAGCGAGTCTTCTGCTCGCGAGTTCGGCTTCCCGCTTTTCAAGCAACGCTGCGGCAGCGACGGGATCCAAGGGTTCACCGTCATCGCCGACGAGCGACGAGAGATCGACCATGCTAGCTCCTCGTTGCTTTCTACGAGAGATGGATGCAGGCACCTCGTCCATCTTGAAATCTTCATCGCTACCCTTCTTCGACGCCAAACGGACTTCGACTTGACCAACCGAGCCCTCAATGTTGATTCCACCCGCTTCGTACGCCTCGATCGCCTTCTTTGCGTGTTCAGCCCTGACGAACCGAACCAACCCACCGGGATACGGTCCCTCCGGGTTGAGCGCCCGCGCCGCCAAGATCGGTCCAAACTTCTTAAACGCCGCCTTCAAACCCTCCGTATCCGTCCCTAGCGGCATGTTTTTCACATACAAGTTCGACTCTACCGACGGCGACGGCTCCAATCGCTTACTCTTCCGCGTCTTTGCCTTTTGCTTGGCTCTCTTCTTCTCCTTCACGCCCGCCGAAGTCGGCTCCACCGTCTTCGCGTCCCCCCCCGCCGCCGCCGTCGTCGTGGTCTCCGTCGTCGTCTCCGCGGCGACCGTCGCCTCACCCTCCACCGAAGTCGTCGTCTCCGTCTCGCCTTCACCACCCGTCGTCGACGCACCACCACTCAGAAACCTAAAAGCCGAACCAGTCAGCGTCGTCGTCCGTCCCTCCGCCGTCGTTCCCGTCGCGACGCGCGCTTCGCGCGCGCGCATAATCACCGCCGTCGCCGCCCGTCGCAATGCCATCCCGTCCTTCCGTCGAACGATGCGCGCGTCGTCGTCTCACGCGCGACCCGTTTCGTCGTTAGAGCGCGCATCTTTCATCGAAATGTTCTCAATAGTGTTTACACATACAACTGATCGTATCTCACACGTTCGAGCGACACGACGACACGGCAGTGCACCGACGCTCGTCGCGAACGAGACATGCCGCCCGTCGTCGCGGCTAGTCGTGCCCCTGCGGTGGCGGCGGTGGCGCGTCGCGCGGATCGACGCGCGCGACGAAGACCTCGACGCGCCTCGGTCGTCGTCCCGCGGTCGAACGACTCGGAATCCTCTGGAGATTTCATCACGGATATGGTTGGTAAAATCTTTGGGAAAGAAGCGCTGGCGGACCCGGAACCGTTCGGGCTGAAACGAATGCAGAAAGAGGAGTGGCCGGACCAGTGGCCGGCGGAGACGACGGCGAGCGGGGCCCCGTTGGAGAGCGATGGGACGGACGAGTTGAAGAAGGTGCGACGGGTGCTCAAGCAGACGCAACTCGAGTTTTTGGCGTTAGGGTGCGCGTACGACGCGGAAACGCACGGATGGAGCTCGAGGGCGTTTCACACGCAGCTCGATGGGCAAGGGGCAGCAGTATTGGTCGCGGAGACGACGGCTGGGGAGGTTTTCGGTGGGTATAATCCGAAAGGCTGGCTCGGATACGGGGAGTGGTTGGATGCAATTTCGGCATTTCTCTTCGTGTACGACGGTAACCGGGCGGTGAAGCTTCCGAAAGTCGGTGGATCCGGCATGGCCATCATTGATGAGAGTGGACAAGGTCCTCAGTGGGGTCCCGATGGGCTCAAGGTGATGCTCGAGAGCAGAACCGCGAGATCGAGACTGGGAACGTACTATGCCAACGAGAGCCTAAACCGTCCGTGTCTCTTCAAAAAGGCCAAGCGCGGCGAACCCGTGGAACTTCGTTCTCTTCGTGTGTACGTCGCGCTCGAAGACACTGAGCTCGCGAAAAACTATGAACCGAACGTGTTACAGTGGCAAAAGGGCGAACTCGAGGAGATTCGCAGCGACGACGACAATCCAAACCACATGGATGGTTTCTTTGGAAAGTTTTTCGGTAAAAAGTAGCGCGTTTTGAAATTTCAATCGGCGTTTTGAAATTTCGAAAGAGTCGATGCTGCTTGCTTCTCTAGCGTTGATGTTGAAGGTTTCTATAATAGGTTGTGATAATACGCTAAGCTTGTACTATGACTATCAACACACAAATTTATTACGCAGGCTCTCTCGAACGTTCCTCAGCGAGCTCTCTCTCGAACGCAACAAGCGTCTCTAGGTCGTCATCCTTGAGTCTCACGCCGGCGTGTCCGCGAGGATACCTCGACTCGATGTACGTCCGCGCCTGCTCCAACGTCATGTTTGAGTTGTACATCATGTACGCCATCGCGATGGACGGCGCTCTCGATCTTCCAGACATACAATACACCAAAACACGCAGCGGATACGTCTCATCTGCCTGCATCGACCTAACGTGCAATCCTTTGAGCCGCTCGCAACAGTGCCGCAAATCGATGTGCTTTTTCGACGCGCCTTGGCCTCTATCCTCACTCTCCTCTCTCTGCTCCACCGTCGACAGCGTGATCACCGACAGATACCTTCCGCTACAACACGGCGGACACGTCGGTACCGCGTTAATAACCGTCCGCACCCCGCTCGCGACGAGCGCCCGCTCATTCGCCGTGTGTTCAAACGCTCCGATGACCAAAAATCGTTCAATGACCTCAACGCACACCGGGCGTTCGTTCGCCCGCGAGTGCATCCCATTCCCACCCGTCATCCCTACACCACCACCAACATTCGTCGTCATCGTCGTCGTCGTCTCCCCCCCTCGCACGTGTCCGCACTCCTCACACGTCGTCCCGCACGCGTGATAGTGCTCGCACGTCTCACACAGGTCACTCAGCGCCTCATCGCTCCGTCGTTTCATTCCTCCTCTTCAACCCACTCGCGCGATCCAAGCGATCGATCCCCACCCTCGTCGATCCGTCGTCGTTCCCCGTCGACCTCTCGACGTCGCGTCGCGTCGCCCCGCGTCCTTCGTTCGTCCGCCGTCGCGCACTCGCGCAGTCGCCTGGTTCGTTCGCCGGGACCGCCGGGACCGTCTCGTATGCGCATTCAGTGAGACCACACGACGTGATGATGACGATGATAATGCTTCACGCAGGCGCACACAGACTTACACGCATTACCATACGTTTCAGAAATACGTATACGAGACAACAAAAAGTCTCTCTCAAAAAAAAACGCGCACCCAAGCGAGCGCTCCGTTCCGGTTAAATCCCGCGTGCCCTAGACGCATCGTCGTCGTCGACGGCGTCTTCATTGCCCGTCGAAGACTCGAGCGTTCGACGATCCGGCGGAGATGAACCCGACGTGCCCGCTCGTCACCGCCGGGGCGTTGTTACTCCTCGGTGCGGACGCGGACACGAACGCGTCGAAGGTGGGGCGGGCGCGGCGAGCGGTGCCGACGCGGGGTGCCGAGGAAGGCGGAAGGGGCGAACGGGGTCGTTCGAGCGCAGCGGCGGGGACAACGACGGGGACGACGACGAGGGGTGATTGCGCGATGGAAAGGAAAAATGCGGCGACTCGAGCGCGCACGGCGACGGTGGGGATGAAGAACGCGGACCACAGGCGGTTGATTTACCGATGGACCAACGCGCTCGTGCGGTGCGTGGGGTTGAAGGTGCCGAGCGGAGCCGGGGCGTTGTTTTCGAAGGATTCAAAGAATAAGCGGGAGAAGTTTGATAAGTTTTTGTCGCATTATTACGGAGACGATTCGTTCGCGCCGGGGAAGTACTGGTACTCGAACGCGTGCGCGCCGAAGTTTTTCATCGAGGTGTTTTACAACGCGACGGAGGGTCGAGTGCGGTGCCGAGAGGAGGATATTTTTGAAATTTTTACAAAGATTGATCCGAATAGGCAGGCGAGCACGTGGTCGACGTCCATTGAGGCGTTGAATAAGTTCGGGATCACGCGCGATGAGGTTTTGATGGCGTATTCCGGGAAGCAACGCGTTGAAAATGGTTGGCCAAAGGGGCAGCCATTGTGCATTCCACAGCCAGATGTCTTGCCAGGGTCGGCAAAGAGGGATGGGAACGCCGCTGATCTGCGCCAGGTGAGCGATGCGGGCACGAGGAAGAGACCGAAGACGGCGAAGTTAAAGGCGAAGCCCGATTTCCTCGACGCTTTCAATCCCATCGCCGACTCTTTTGGACAACCGAGCCGATCTGCAGAGCGATCTGCTCTGTCGTTAGTGGAAGAAAAGGCGCTCAATTTGTGCAAACGCGTCCAACCTGGAGAAGAGACCTCGCCTATGAACATCATGCGGCCAATATTCGATGAAATTTTGGAAGGATTAGGGCCCAAGTGCAGGCCATGTGAGCGCAATCAAATCAACTCGCACTACGCGTCGCTGTTGCCTCGAGAAGTCATCTCACAGGATGACGTGGTGGCGGCTCTTCGAATCAAAGAAGTCGCCTACACCGTCGTGGATCCGTTCAAAAACTTCACCAAGGCATACTTCAAGCTGAAACTCGCCACGGAGCGACACGATAAGGCGGCTGATTCTCGCGACAAGCTCGAGTCAGAAATCGACGGCTCGCTGATGGTATTGGAGAGCGTGTCTTCCTCAGAGGGTGTGTCCGAAGACAAGCTCGTCTCTAAACTCGAGAGCACCGTCAAGTCGAAGCAGCAGACACTTTTAACCGTGAAGGAGAACCTCGAGTCTCTCGCTAAAGAGGTTAGCGTAGCTGATAGTGAGTTGGAAGAGACTGCGGCAGTGGTGCGAGGTCCGTACTTGAGCGTCGTTAGAAAATGCTACGAGCTCGGTGCAGCCATACAGAACCGGATGGAAGATAATATCAATTTAGCGCTGAAATCCGTGCGAAAGACGCGGCACTCGCAACGCACGCAATGCGAGGTGATGGCACAGTATACTAACAACGTGTCTGCAATGGATTCGATGGCTTCCGAAAATAAGGCGATGCTCGCGCGCGAGTCAGAGCTACAAAGTTTACAAGACGCACTTCAAGTGCGCAAGCAGTGCTTTGCGTACGCACTCAATACTCTTGACCAACGTTGGGGGCAGTTCAATATTCGAAAATAATGACACGGACTTTTGTTGTGATTTTTTAGGTAGATGTGTAAAATGACAAGAAACCATCTGACTAAGCGAAACCGCGCATCAATCCTTCGGCGAACGCCTTGCGACGGCTCTCGCATTCTCGAGGAGACGGGCGATAGTACTTGAGCATACCGTCCCACGGAACAGCCTTGATTCCCGCGCGCTTGCAAATCATCATGCGCACGCGTTCGGCAAACTGGATGCTCGTCTCGTCGTCTCTTTTCCTCTGCGGTTCCATGTACCACACATCCGCGACGACGGCCCAAGAGCTCATGAGCTTGCACAAGTGTCTAGAAAAGCTCTGGCGCCTAGAGTTCCAAAAAGCATCGACAAAAATATTGTTGTACTTGATCGCCACGGGGACGACATCGACACCGAGATCAAACGCCCCGCGTTTGAACATGACGCAATACTTGTTGTTAACGCAAGTCCCTTCAGGAAATATGAGCAACGGAAGACGCGACTTATCCGCCACGTGTTCCTTCAATCTAGCGGTCACCGTATGCCTATCTTTGATATCCGTCCTATTGAATTGAATGCAGTCGATGGCGTCCATCGCCGTACGCTGCAACAACCCGACCCAACCTTTGTGTTTCTGCTGGATCACCGCGAACGGAGACACCTGAGACATGACGAGATAGTCAATCATCGACGTATGATTGCTCACGTACACCACCCCGCCTCGGTGACCGCGCTTCGTCGGTCTCGGTCCGTGATATTTGATCACACCCGTCCATGACACGACGAACGCCGCCGAATACAGCTCGACGCACTTTCTCTCCAGCCCCCATTTCCTCGGCATGCAGTAGTGCACAAACATGAACGACACCGCAAACAACACGCTCGCCGTCAACAAAAATGTCAATCGAATCGGAAACAACACAAAGTGTCGAACCACCCAACCCAACCACCACAACGGCAATAGGTAAAAGTTAAAGTTCCACGGCGCCTCGTCGTTCTCCTGAAAGCACCTATTAAAAGAATCATCCACTATCGCGGCGCACGCATCCTGCAACATCCCAGAGCAATCCAACAACCTCGGTAAAATCACCGCCGAGCTCGTCTCTCCGCCTCGTTTTTTCCCTTTCCCTCTCACGGATGCCTCTCGCTCCAATGCGTCGCCTCTCGCACGTCGTTCCAACTCGATCCCTTCCGTCACCCGCTCGACATCCAGCGTGTCACCCTCACCGAAGGTATCGAACGCGTACGTCGATTCAGATCGGCTCGGCGCACCACCGCTCGCGTTCGACGCCATCGTTCTGTCATCCGCCGCACCGGTGGTCGAGCTACCACCAGTGGTGAATTGCCTCTTCCCATCCGCCGTCTCGCCGCTTTCTTTGTCGTTCACCGTCATCGTCGTCCTTCCGTTCGCCGTCTTCTTTGTCGGTGATCGCTCGTCGTGCGATCCGTTCGCAATGTTTGACATCGCGCCTTCGTCGGTGTCGCAGTGTCACGGGTGAGTGTGCGTACCGATCCGAGCAATCCAAATTTTATGACGAAAGTCGTGATCGAGCTAGTGGGTCAGGGAGGGAGGGAGCTGCGAACGAAGGTTGTTTGAACACTGTTGCCTAAAAATTATATTTACTTCTTGGCGTCGCGCATCATTTGAACAAAGTCAGCAAAGCAACGATCCGAATCGTGCGGACCCGGGCTCGCCTCGGGGTGATACTGAATCGTCATTGCGCGCTGCTCGGGCCAAACCATGCCGGCGCACGTGCCGTCGTTGAGGTTGACGTGGCTGACTTGGACGCCGGATGGCAAGGTTTTAGGATCGACGGCAAAGTTGTGGTTTTGAGAAGAGATCTCGACCGCGCCATCTGGTCCGCGAACCGGGTGGTTACCGCCGTGGTGACCAAACTTGAGCTTGAAAGTGGTGCCGCCAAAGGCTTGGCCGAGAACTTGGTGACCCATGCAAATGCCGAAAACCGGAAGCTTGCCCAAAATAGCCTTGGCGTTTTCAACCGCGTACGGAACGGCGGAAGGATCACCCGGACCGTTGGAGAAGAGAATACCGTCCGGGTTCATCGCCATCACCTTGTCAGCCGGGTAAGACGCCGGGACGACGGTGAGCTTGCACCCGAAAGAAGCTAAGCGGCGCAAAATGTTGTGCTTGACGCCGAAGTCGTACACGACGACGTTGAACTGATCCTTGTTCGCCTTGGCCTCAGCGCTGAACTCCCACTCACCAGTGGTGTCCTTCCACTCGTACGGCTCAGTGCACGTAACTTCGCTGATCAAGTCCTTCCCGACGATATTGTAACCCTTCGCCTTTTCGACGAGCTCCGCGTCGCTCAACGAGGCATCCGTCGTGAGCACGCCGTTGAGGCAACCCGTCTCGCGAAGACGACGAGTAATCTCCCGGGTATCGATATCTGTGATCCCAATAACGCCCTGTTCGTCGAGATACTGTCCAAGCGGTTTTACGCTTCGGTAGTTGGACACATTGAGCGCCAAATTACGTACAATCATCGCTCCAAGGTGCACCTTTTTACTCTCCATGTCGCCCTCGTTGATGCCCACGTTGCCAATGTGCGGGCACGTGAACAAGACAAACTGTCCAGCGTACGACGGATCGGTAAGAATCTCCTGGTACCTACACGCGAACGAATCACAAAAATCAAACCATTCCCCACCGTCAGTCACCGCTCAATCCTCCCCGCTTCCGATGCGCGCGACGAAAACCACCCCTCCCGTCGGCGCGCGCGCGCTCGTTTGAAATCCCCGCGTCGTCGATCTTTTTTAAAAAAATCTTTCCCATCGAGTGACGTTCATCGTCTCGCGTCGCGATCGACCACCGCACGCACCCGCTGAGAGAGGTGTTAAAAACAACCTCCCCAACCTGAGTCGCTCGCGCACCGAACGACCGTCCGCGCCACACGCTTCCGTCTTCGAGCACGAGCCTGCAGTCCGTCTCGGCCCAGGGCTTGCTCACCGCCGCGGAGGCGCGCGTGACGGTCATTCTTCGCGAAGACGTCCCGCGTCGCGTCGCCGCGCGCGTCGTCGGTCTTCTCTGCGTCGTCGTCGCTCGCATCGTCGTCGTCGCGCTGCTCATCTTCCACCGCTTCGCTTCGTCGTCGTCCGTCGCCGTCTGAGCACTCGGCCCCGATGGGGTCCGTCCGTCTGACGGCGGGCGCTCGAGGGCGGGCGGGTTCGTTCTCGTGTATGACCGTTCACTCATCATCATCATGCCGATATTTGTGTTCACTATACGTAATGAAATTACATATTTAGATACATAAATATGTAATTAGATGGATATATTGTACTGTCATCCATCTTAAAAAAAACCTGACTGACATCCCATCCCGTTCAGGGCGATCGATCGGTCGAATCGAGTCGAAGCGAATCTAATCGAATCGATCGGTCGATCGGTCGATCGGGCGGGGTCTCCTCGGACCGGCGGCACACCGACGCCCATCGGCGCGGACTCAATCGGTCGAACATGCGCGTCGACGGTGCGCGAACGACGACGGTGGTGGCGACGATGCGGTCGGTGAGACGACCGACGGGTGGAAGACGCGCCGGGTTCGGGCGAACGGGGGCTAAGCAGCGGGCGCTCGGTGCGACGACGCCGCGGACGGCGGGACGGTGCCGAGCGAGCTTTTTCGACCGGTTCGCGTCGTCGGATGAAGAGGCGACGTACGCGGACGAAGACTCGTACGAGGGCGAGGGGTACGTCGAGGAGGAAGAGGTGGAGGTTCGGGCGTCCTTCGGGGAGGGGCTGCTGGATAAGATCAAGGCTTCGGTGTCGCAGACGGTGGACTTGGATCCGGTGGAGTTCGTCGAGGAGGACGTGTATACGGCGCCGAAACCGAAGCCGAAGCGTGGGATTTCTTTTGGTGGGTTTTCGTTCGATGAAGCGACGGCGTCGGAGGACGAAGAGGTGGTTGAGGAGGAGGAAGAGAAGGGACAACGAGGCGGATTCGCGTTGCCCACGTTTGGTAAGCCGGCGCTGAGGAAACCGGCGGCGGCGGCGCCTGCGGCAGTAAAAGAGGAGAAGAAGGAGGCGTCTTCTGGGGGCGGTGGGTTTGGCGCTTTGTTGCAGAAGAATGCGAACCGCTTGAGCCGCACGCGAGAGGTGCTCGACAAAGATTTGCAGGCGGGCGTCGCGGCGCAGACGCGTCTTCGCGCCGACAGAGCCGGGGGTAAGGCTGTGTCTGCCATCGCCGGTGGTGAAGTTGGGAACGGTACTTGGACGCTCACAGGCGTCGCGGATGAAAATTCTAAGGGCAAGAAATTGCCAACCATCACCATTAAGCGTGGTGAATCGAAAATCATCGGTCGATCCAAGGGACCGGGCGTCGACGTCGCCGTGCCTCTCGGTTGCGTGAGCGGTATTCACTGCGAGCTCGAGACAGAGGGCAACAAGCTTTTCGTTCGCGATCTCGGTTCAACGAATGGTACCTACGTCGAAGGCTTTGAAGTCAAGAGCAACCGCCGCTTCCGTATTTTCAACGGGGCCAAAGTGCAGCTCGGCGCGGAGAACTTCAACGGTGAACCGTTTGCCACTTACAAGGCTTCCCTCGCCGGTGCCAAAGAACTCGAAAAGGATAGCGAGTACGGTCAGCTCAACTACTTCATCGAGTTCCTCGGCGGTCCTAAGGTGGTTGTGAACTTCATCTTCATCAACTTTGCCTTCCAGTTGACCTTTTTGCTGCTCATCAACCTCAAGTAAAGGAAAAGCTTTTGGGTGGTTTCTCCCACTACAACATCGCAACACGCGTTCTACGAGAGTGCTCTAGTGATAAATGTAACGTAATTAAGCCTGTGTGCTATGATAGACCTCGGCTCTTCTATGAAATAGTCCAATTCGGCACGCGCACAGAGGGAACAAAGGACGTCTCGGTCCAGTCTCTCAACTGACTTCACACGAGTTTGGCCGCTCGCGCCGCGTCCACGAAGAAGAACGCCGTGCCGATGACGAAGGAAAACGAGCCAACCATATAAAAAATGCATCCTATCATGTACGGCGTCATGAATGGCGTCGATGACCCGCGCCTCGTCGGCAAGAGTTCCGGTTTCTCCAGCTTGCCTGCGTCTCGTAGTGACGAAACGGCGCGTGGTGCGTACGCGTCTCGAGTCATCGCGCCGACGAAACGACGCCGAGACGGATACGAGTCGCGTCGAACGCTCGGAAAATGTCACCGACGCGTGTTTCGGTTGCGTTTCGGGCGTCAGGTGGCTCGCGAGCGATCGCTTTCGAGGATAGAGCGAAGGAATATTCAGTTGGTACAGTTGTCTCTTCGCGTCTTTACATGGAGTGGCGAAGCCTACGCAATCACATCCAAGGCTTGTTTACCGTGGGCGATCCGCCGTTTTTCGTCCTGTTGGATGCATTTGGCGAGCGTATCTTGCACGGCGCGCTTGCGACGCTCGTTTCGACGCCTGATTCTTCCATTCTCGACGAATACGTAAAGTGCTCTGGATGACGGTACAAGGAAGAAGATGGCGGCGTAACACACGAGCAACGGCATCATGAGTTTGCATAGCTTTGGGAAGAGCTCGAGAAACAAGATTACGAGCGGTGGCTCTCCGTACTCAATAGTGTTCGCATCGAGCTGTTGAACTGGCACTGGATCTCGGAAACGACCGGCTCTTCGTCCCATGGTTTGTTGGGCTCGAGGCGTCAGCGGTTGGCGCACGGGTTTGAAATCCATGCCTCCTGCCGATCTGAAAACCCAAATCAAAAACAAATTGACGATCCCTAAGAAGATCACCAAGGGCATCTTTTCCCCTCCTTCCCATAGAGGTCGAACTCGCTCGTAAATCGGTGGAGCCACGGGTGCTGGGACGGGCGACGGTCGCGGCACCGACGGCGTGGATGTGGATGGTCCCGCAGTGTTGGGATCGATCATCGTCACCTGAAGTCTAGGAAAGACGTATACCAATCGTCCATCATCCGATGCCTCTGCGTGTCCGCCGAATCGGGTCAAAACTTCCAGCATGTATCCCTCGTGCATTCTTGACACGTCACGTTCCGCATCTGACTTTTTGCGAAGCAAGCGCCTCAAGTGAGCAAAGACGTCAAAAGCACTTCCAAAGAGTCCATACTTGACCTCCGCGTAATCTTCTCTGCTCAAGAGGTACGAGTCAAGAAACGGTGCCACCTGCTCGGCGAACACACATCCTTTGTTGACGCGGAGAAGAGCGCCGACGGCGCGCCATCTCCTATCTTCCAAGCTCTCGTTGGAGTCCCCTCGTCCGAAGACAAAGGCGTAAATAGATTCCACGAACGTCAACTCACGCTTACGATCGTAGAAATCATCTTCATCATCGTCTTCTTCGTCCCCAACGCTTCCGTCTCGTCCGTTTGGTACTCGGAAATGGCCAATATCTATCGTTCGATGATTTGCGTGCTCATCGTTCTGGTTACGTCTAGAACTATCGTCGTCATCGCCCCCGTCTCCTCCTCCTACTCCTCCTCCACCAACATTCGATGCGCTTCTCGAAGCCGACGGTTTCACCGGGATACCCGAAGCGACACCGTATTCTCGATCCATTCTTACCCTCTCGTAGTGGAGTACGTTGTTCCAATACGTGAGCTCTATCAAGTCGCGCATCCACAGATAGTACCAAAAGTCCGCGTTGAACCCACCGACTGGCATTGGTGTCGGACCTCCTCCATCTCTCTGGCCTCTAGACATCGCGATGACAACCATGGCCACGACGGCGATCGCCACCAAGGCGGCGCTCACGACCAAGAATGAACCGAATGCAGCTCTCATACCTCTCATCGTCGCTCTCCAGGCTGCTCGACGCGCGCGCAGCGCTCGCTCTCGAGCATCGCGCGCGTAAATCGCCGCTCGAAGGCGGACTGGCACGACGTAGACCACCTCGCGCGACTCCTCATCCACTTCGAGTCGTCCACCACTGCGCTCCACGACTTGGATTACTTGACTTCGGAGCGCCTCGGCATCTTCCTCTAGCGTGGGCGCAGCAAGGATAAGATCGCCGAGAGTGAAGCGCGGACCGGCGCTTTCCACTGCGCGGTATAGATCCCGCGCGTCCCGGGTCATTCGCGTCGAGGAGTGAGGAGCAAGTGTGGAAGTCAAAAGTCAAAGCTATCCTTTCTGTGACTCGCGTCGCTACAACTCTAGTTTTTTTCTATGTGCACTAAAGGCGAATGATGTACGATGAACTCTTGGTGAGGTATCTGATCCAACGATGCGGGTTACGCTTAGGCACGTCGCGCGAATGCGTATTTTGCGCCGCGCCGATAACCTGGAGATAACGCACTTGAAGCGCACTCGCGCAAAATGTTGGAATCTGGAATGACAGCGACAGCGGACCAATCTCCCGGCGAACGTTCGGAATTCGCTCGCTCTGCAGAGAAATCTGAATGGAACATTCGTGATCCGAGCCGCCCTGTAGCTTTTTCAATTGCCAAACGATTTGCTTTTGCGCGGCGTCATACATGATGTGTTGAGAACTCGACGAGACGTGCTTTGGCAAACGCCCAGTCGCCCCAAGGGCACCCTTGGGAATCGGAAGAGTCACAATCAGCCCAGTGCACGTGTCTTTCGTGGGAAAGTCGGCGTAGAGTTTGAGCTCGATGCCCACCTTGTACGGCACGCTCTCGTCGATGATTGGAATGACTCTGAATGGGGGCGTGAAGTCGCTCGCACTGCGATAGTTCATCAAAGAGAACTCGCCTTGGGGCGGGCGCATGGTGATCGTGCGATCGATATCGAAGTGATCCAAATCGGCGTCTTCGTGGAAATTGCAGTCATCGAGCAAAACGCCCGTGTATCCACCGCCCACTCCCGTGCCCTTACCACCGATGGTCAGGTCGTCGGACAACGCCAACTTGACCTTTGTGTCTTCGCCCATCAAGAAATTCCGCACCTGTATGTGCCCGTTAATCTCCGAAGTCACCAAGTTTCCGCTCGAGTTGAACGTCACGTTAATCTTCTCAATGATGTCCACGAAAATCTCGTCTCGCGTCGTCGCCGTCGTCGTGTTCATGACGCTCTTCTGCGTTGCCGTGCCCGACACGCGGTTGACTCCGCTCGCCGCCGACGCGGCGTTCATGAGATTAATCGCCGCCTTGGTCGGAAATTTCACCTTCATCCCGAGATTATTCTTAATCATCGACTCCACGCGTTGTCCAGCCTTGAGCGCTCCCGCCGCAATCTTCGTCGAGTCCACCTTTGAGCTCACCAACGCCCCCGCCAAGCCTCCTCCCGACTCCACTGGCGCGTTACACACGTGTTCCCGCAGCATATCCGTCGACGTCGTCTGCGGGTACCCATAATCAATAGCCTCATCAATCAACTCGTAAATCAACGTCGAGTTCTTCCTCAGCGCATCCTCCGTCAAAGTCCCGCAGTAATCCTTCATCAACCTCGCCAACCGGTGCAAGAGTTCCAGTATAACCGAAGCCGACTCATTCGTCCGCGTCGTCGACACAAAGTACAACCCACTCGCCTTGATGTGCAAATAGTTCACCCCATCGTCATGAAACGCCGCCGGCGCCCTCGACGATCCACCGGTACCACCGCTCGCGGTCGTCCCACCGCCAACGCCACCGCCGTCCTCGGGTCGTCCCCAAAACTTACACAATCGATAAAACGTCTCGTGCGTGCGCCTCGGTAAATCCTGTCTGAAATCCTTCGCCACGATCGCGTCCCCGCGCGGGGAGAGCACGAAAAACTGCGAAATCATCAATCTGAGACACTTTCGACGAGAGAGACCGCGGGCGGGACGCTCCCCCGCGCTCGAGTCGCGTTCTGTCGTCCGTCTGACGCATCCGTCAGTCAGTCATCGATCGGTTGCTCACTCCATGAATGAGTGAGAATGAATGCATGAATGAGTGAGAAAACATAAAATCCATAAAGTCGTCGTGGTCTTCAAAACCAAAACCCATAACTCGTCCAACACGCGTGACACCTCGCGTCTGCGGGCGCGAACACCGACCGGTGCGTCTCCCCAGCCCCGCCGTGACGGACCGACGAACGCGTCGGACGCGTCAGACGGAGGCCGATCGAATGGACGGCGGCGGTGAGACGAGGACGACGACGACGACGACGACGGCGTCGTCATCGTCGGGCGATGCGTCGGGACGCGCGACGACGAGCGCGACGAGCGGCGCTGGAAACACCAGCGCGCGTCTCGGCGGCGTTCGCGCTGACGCTCAGCGTCGTCTCGAGCGTGTCCATCGTCATCGTGAATAAACACTTGATCAGTATACTGGGGTTTCGGGAAGGTGAGACCGCGTCGTCGACAACAGCGGTGACTCTCTGTGCTTTTCTACGCTCCGCGCGCGCGGCGCGCGACGCGTTCGACGGGTGGATGTTTTGCGGAAACTTTTCCGGAATGATGGATTTAAATGAAAGCGCGAGCCGCCGAGATTTTGACTGATTGATGATTGAGACTGACGTTTGATTTTGATTATGGGCGCGTAGTGACGTTTTTGACGGCGATGCACATGGTGGTCACGGCGGTGGTGCTTCGGATGGCGTCCAAGATGGGGTACTTTGAGCGCAAGTCGGTGGGGAGGGGCGAGGTGATGAAGTTTGGGGTGCTGAATAGCGCGTCCATCGCGTTGCTCAACCTCTCGCTCGGGTTTAATTCGGTTGGTTTTTATCAGATGAGCAAGCTCACCATCATTCCGGTGACGGTGGTGTTGCAGATGACGTACTTCAAGAAGAAATTTAGCGCTAGGGTAAAGTTTAGTCTCGCCGTGTTGTTGCTCGGCGTCGGCGCTTCGACGGTGACGGATGTGCAGCTCAACCCGCTCGGTTCCATCGTCGGTGCCTTATCCGTCATCACGACATCTCTCGGGCAAATCTTAACCGGTTCGCTCCAAACAAAGCTCCAGCTTTCCTCCACCCAGCTTTTATGCGCCGCATCTCCCTGGATGGCGCTCACGCTCATGATTTTGGCTCCCCCCGTCGACGGCGCGCTCACCGGCGGCAACATTCTCGAGTCCTATTACGACTCAAACGTCTACCTCATCGCCTTCATCTCCTGTCTCCTCGCCATCGCCGTCAACTTTGCATCCTTCGCCGTCATCGGCAAGTGCAGCGCCGTCACTTACCAAGTCGTCGGCCATCTCAAGACGATCCTCGTCCTCGGTTTCGGCTTCGTCGTCATCGGCAACCCGGTCGTCGCCAAGAACGTCCTCGGTCTTCTCGTCGCCATGATCGGCATGGTGCTCTACGCTCGCGCCGAGATGCTCGACCGCGCGGTCTCTTCCTCGGCCGCCCCGTCGTCCGGGGCCCCGCCGCAGCGATCCGCCGACGTCGAATCCGGGGCGCAGACACAGTAGCCGAGGACGCCGCTGTGAGAGCCAAAAAACGAGCCGAAAGCGGGAAGACAGACGCGGGAAGACGCCGGACGCGATGGAGCGCGCGTGTCGATGACTTACACACACCCCCCCTATACATAGGTACATAGATTAATACAATACATACAAAAACAACACGTATAATTAAACAAAAACCCCATCAATAGATGGTTTAGGTACAGACACGCGTGCGCATATGCGCACTACACATAGGGTATTAAACGAGTTACAGTATTACTTAAGTAGTAGTACTCAGTACCGACATAAACCCCATTCGGGTGGACCTCGACCGGGTTTAGGGACCTCGACCGGGACGGGGCGGGCGGCAGACCGGGACGGCTGGCCGAATCGAGTCGAGCCGACCCCGGGGGCGGGTTTCACGGACGACGACGAGACGGACGACGGACATGGCTGGGGGTGACCTGAGCTCGGTGGATCCGCGAAAGGTACGCGACGACGACGACGACACGATACGACGGGATTCACGCGTGGAATCATCATCCATCCATCCATCCATCCATCGGTCCGCGTGGGGTGGGTCTGTCCCGCACAGAGCCTCGGGATGTGGGTACCTCCTACCTCTGCCACGTGAGGCGCGGTTCGGGACGGGACGCGCGATGGACGGACGATCGAAAGGGGATGGGAGGAGGGTTTAGGCGAGGGTGGGGCGGCGGTGACGGTGACGGCGTCCGCGCGGGTCTTCGTCGGTGTCCCCCGGGCGAGGCGCGCGGGGACAAACCTCAAACCCGAAAAAGCGCGAGGCGGCCCCGTTCGGGCGGGAGGGGCGAAGCGCGAGCGCGTTGGATCGATCGATGGCGCGATGGGGTGGCGTTCGAGCGAGCGACTGACTGATGTGTGTGTGTGCGCGCGCGCGTGCGTAGGTTCCGGCGTTGGTGATGCGAAGCGTCGAAAACGCGCGGACGGCGTTGGACGACGGGAAGACGGACGCGGCGATTAAGATGATGAAGAGCACCGACGCGTTGTGCTCTCGCGTCGTGGCGCCGCCGACGGTGCACGGGTTGGCGCTGAGGATTCTCGCGGATGCGTACGTGCAAAAAGCGACGGAGAGGAGCGCGAATGACGATGGAGGGGAGAACGGGACGTCGAGCGGTGGGGAGACGACAGAGGGGACAAAAGAGGGTGACGACGCGGAGGGCGACGACGGGAACGCGTCGTACGTCGAAATGGCAAAGGGAGCGCTGAAAAAGGGCATCGAGATTTGCAAGGTGCACGAAGGCAAGGCGGGAATGCCGCCGTTTATGGTTGCAGACTTAGCGGGACGCTTGGGTGATCTCTACGCCGCGCTCGGGGAAATTTTTAGAGAGGAGAAAAACTACAAGGAGGCGCTTCGGTCCCTTCGATTGGGGTGCTCGAGGTTTGAAAAGCTCGGGTCGAATGATTTCGTCGCCGCGACGCTCAACCGCGTGGCGTTTTGTTACATGGAAAAAGAGCAGTGGAACGAAGCGTTGAGCGAAATCGCGGACGCCGAGAGAGCCGCGAGCGGTGCGGAGGCTGAGTCAGCCATCTTGTCCACGACGTTCTCGTACAAGGCGAGGTGCTACAAGGCGCTCGACAAGACGAGTCTCGCGAGAACGGCGTTTGAGAGCGCTCTCAAGTTTGCCATGGCGAGCGGTAACGTCGACGTCTGTCGCGAAGCGGAAGAGTTCTTAGCCGAAACTCAATCCGAAAGCACCGTGGACGACTCTGCCTACCTCTAGACAAGTAGTTGCGCGCTCAAGCTCAAGCTTTCACCCACGACGCGCTGGGCGTCTGTTCGCCCGAGTCGAGTTGAAATTTTTAATACGCATTCTTCCTAGTCCACCACGACGCGCGCAGGCGCGATAAAAGAACGTCCAACCATCGTTACCACAAAAAAGCCGGCTCGCGTCGTCGTCGTCGTCATTCATCGCGAGGATTACTTGGTGTACTCGACGACGCGCGCGCTCGTTCGCGACGAGGAGTCTTCCTTCTTCAGAAGGAATCTTACTTTACGAAAACCATGAATATGACCTTAAAATCAATGCAATATGAAATCCACGTCAGCGCAGCCACCGTTGGCGCTGAAGAAGTAACGGCGACGAGGTCCTCACTTCACGACGCTCGAGCGGCGCGACGACGCGACGCGAACACTCGACGCGTCCGGTAGACGAGTAAGACGCGTTTCGTTTCACGCGGTGCACTCAACCACTCGGGTGGGGTGACGGTTTCGGTGACGAACGAACGGACGAACGGAGGGAACGGTTGAAGAAGAATTGAGGATCGGATCGGCGCCGCCGTCCTACGAACTCGTTCCGTGCGTCCCGTGCGAATAGACTCTCGACGGGGGAAGGAAAACTGGACGCGATGAGCTCGACGTCATTGAGTAAGATGGACGCGAACGGGGCGGGACCGTCGTCGAGGTTGCGCGCGGATCGAGAGGTGGCAGATCGGAGAGCGTCCAAGCTGCCGAGGAAGGGTGGTTGGAAAAATAGGTGGAAGTACTACGCCAGGAGTGCGATCGATGGGACGGGGGTGCGGTTGACGTATCTGTTGATACTGTTTTTGAGCTTTGTAGTGATGACGGAGTGGATCAGAGACCGGGAGTCGGCGTCGATGGGGGCGTTTACGCCTCGATTGGTGCGGGCGAGGTACATGGATGCGAGCGGCAAGGGGGCGAGCTTGACGAGCAGGTCCGGGACGTACGCGTACTCGGTGGACGGCAAAGAAGACTCGAACGCAACGGTGACTTTGCCGATGTCTGGAGACAACATCAGGACGTACATGGACCACGGCGTCGTCCGTCTGGAGGCTGAGGTGTGCGGGTCCACTTCGATGATGGCGCTCACGGTGTTTGCGGTTTGCGCGAGCATTGGTTTGAACGATATTGCGTGGACTGCGTCCAAGTCTCGTCGTCAAGTGAGCTTGACAGTCATGTACATCACCATTGTTGCGTGTTACACGCACTATCTCATGGTTCAAGGGTCGGATTTACTGCTGCGGAGCGTCGACGGCACGTACTACTCTCTTTTGCGATACCTCGAGTGGATGTTTACGACGCCCGTGCTTTTAATCTTGGTGTATCAGTTGCACGCACTGTCGCTCGTGGGCACGAAGCAAGCGCGCTTGCGTTCGGAGATGTGGACTGCCGTGATTGCTGACGAGATTATGCTCGTCACTGGGATGTGGATTCACGAGGTAGCAGGCAGCGGCCGCGGGTTTTTGCTTGCCATATCGATGGGATGCTTCACGTACATCATCGGTAAATGTATCAAGCTATTCTCTGAAATTCTCGATAGCGATTTGACGAAAGGTGATCGCACCAGATTTGTCATCTTGGCGGTTGCCAAGACGGTGTGCTGGACATCGTTTCCAATTGTCTTCGTGGCCAAAGAAGCAGGTTTAATTGATTCAAACGCAGAACACGAGTGGTTCTTGAGCTGTGATGTATTGACGAAAGCTGTTTACTGTCTGCTATTATCGGCTGGTAATATTCGCATCCTTGACGTTCACCGCGCCGAGGAAATGGCTGATATTGAGCGTTTGACAACAATGCAACGCGACTTCTTCTTCAACATCACGCACGAGCTGCGGATGCCATTGAACTCGGTGATCGGCTTCAACACACTCGCGGTCGAATCTGGCGAGCTCACCGACGTCGCAGATGGCTTCATTAAGAACTCTTTGACTTCTGCCGAGGCACTTCTTGGATTGATCAATCAAGTTTTGGACTACGCCAAGTTTAACCGCAAAGGGGCTGAAATTTCTGGAGGACACGGCTTGGAGCTGTCTAACGACACATTTACGCTCGAAGAGCTGCTCGACCAAACGCTCAGTATTTCTCAGCGCCAAGATTACACTGGCGAAGTCTTCATCAGAGTCGATCCGAGTCTATTTCCGATGACTTACACGAGTGACTTCTTCCGGTTGAGACAATGCCTCGTCAACCTCGTGAATAATGCCGTCAAGTTTTCGAGTAATTTGGACAGATCTGGGCGTGTGGTGATTGATGTCCGGGGTTATTTAGATAGTGAAACCGCACACTTGACCTTCTGCGTGGAGGACAACGGCGTCGGGATTCCAGAGGAGCGACAAAACGCAGTTTTCATCCCGTTCAGCCAGCAGTCAGACTACTCTGCTCTTCGAGTCCAAGGCACCGGGCTCGGCTTGACGATCACGAAAACGATCATCGAATTGATGGGTGGGGATATCAGTTTCACCTCGAAAGAAGACGTCGGTACAACCTTCAACGTGACAATTCCGATTCCGTACAGACCGAACGAGAAAAACCCGTCTCCACCGCAACTCACGGTGCTCGTCGGACTCAAGCTTGGTCTGCAGAAGAGAACGGTTCGAAACATTTTGGCATGCTATCAGCTCAATCCGAACGATATCGTCGAAGTCAGTCTCAAAGATGAAAACAGGACCCAGTTGGTTCATTATATAACTCACGCCAAGAAGTCTGACACCGCTGCAGTGCTCATCATCGAGGAGGAACAATACTTTGAGAATGAAACATTCTTGAACGAGTTGTATCCGCCGCCACAAATCTTGATTGTTTCAAAGTCGTCGAGAATGAAAGATTTGCCGCACACTTCGAGTATTCGAGCAATTATGAAGCCGATCGCCATGTCCACGTTCCTTGAAACGCTCAACTATCTTGCTGAAAATGCGAGACTAATCGATGACGGCACAAACGTGTCTACAGCCGGAATGGTGAATGTACCATCCCCGCAATCGAGTGCATCGCTACAAGATCATCGTGATGAAATGCACATCAAAAGCACGGCCACTTCATCTCGAGCAACTAGCGAAGACGGTGGCGTTGGACAACAACATTGGGCTTCCAAAAAGACTTCAGAATCAAATCAAGAGGCTGACATAAGTCATATGAATGTGCTCATTGTGGAAGACAACAGGTTGAATCAACAAGTCGCCATTCACTCGCTCAAGAAGTGCGGTGTGAGCATCGATGTCGCTGAAAATGGCCTCATCGCGGTTCAAAAGATTGAGGAAACCATCAAAGGAACTCTCAAGCCGTACGACATCATCTTTATGGATATCTTAATGCCCGTCATGGATGGCAACGAGGCGACGAGAAAGATTCGTGAGTTAGAACGCAAGGCTTCAAACAATTACAAGCGTAATCTCATCGTCGCGTTGAGTGCAAATGTCGGACCGGAGCACACCTTATCTGTAAAGGAAGCGGGCTGCGATGGCTCCCTGGGCAAGCCGTTTTACCCGAGCACGCTGCGCCAGCTTGTGTACGCCGTGCACTCGGGCGAGTATCAAGGGTTCGAAAGCAAAGATCCGCAGGCGGCGATTCGTCCAGGGCACTAAACACCAACTACAAGATAAATGTACAACAAGACTACGCAACTCTAGACTATAGAACGCGGGGATAATTTTGTAGCGCGCCTCAATCCCCACCACTCTTTTGCAAAAGATACTGCGCTTCGATAGCCTCCATCGCCGCGAAATCAAATCCCAACACCTCCCACCACGCCCCATCACCATTCGGGGGCGTTTCCACTCCCTCAGATTTCAGCACGAGACTCGCCAAGTGAACCGCAGCCGCCGCGAGGTGCGGTTTATCTGCCTCGGTCGCGAGCCCGTCCACCTCAAATAACATGTTTAAAAGCGCCGCGCTCGCCGCGCACGCGAGATCGTCTCCGCCCCCGATCGTGTGCACGATATGAAACATAAACTTATGCGGCTGCTCCGTGTTCAAATCGTACTCCATCGCCCTCAAAACTTCCTGTTCGAGCTCCAAAATCCGATCCTTGTATTCGTAATACAACGTACCCACCACTTCCTCGCTCTCCCATTCCTCCTCCGTCGTCACCGCGTACCCCGCCAATTCCTCCGCCTCACCGCGCGCCTTTGCCTCCTCCTCCGTCAACCGCACCCCAGCCCGTCTATCGAGTTCAATCTTCTCGTACCCACACTCAGGAACGCCCCTCGAGCACAACCTCTTCGTCGCGTTGACCACGTCGGCCAACCGCAGGATCGACTCTTCCAACTTGCACGCCAAATACACCGCGCTCGGTACCACGAGCTCGGGCGACGCTCGATCGACGCCGGCGTCGACATCGACGCCCTTCGCCTTCTCCCGCTCCTTTTCCTTTCGCGCGTAAAACCGCATCGTCGCCGTCAACGCCGTCACCGAGGTTTCCAATGGAAGATTCAACAGCTCACACGTCGCGCGACACAGCGCCCTCGCGTCGGCGCGACGACGGCGACGACGCGACGACGACGACGACGATTCGTCTTCGCGTTCACCCGCGGACCGCATCGTCCCCTCGGCGGTATTCCCCCGCCTCCGTCCGTCCGAATCGTCCGTTCCGATCCGAATCGTCCGTTCGCGTCGTTCAGTGCGGCGCCGCGCTATTTCCAGCCCCGATCGACGATGATCGACGCCCGGGCCGTCGTCGACGCCGCGCGCGACCCGACGCGCGTCCGTCTCGACGACGACGACGACGAGAAAAAATTTTTACGCGTCCAATCCGCCCCATCGCGAGCGGTCTCGGTGTCCTTCGCCGTCGCCGGCGCGCGAGGCGTCGGGAAAACGGCGCTCGTGCGACGGTTCTTCTCAGAGTGTCGTCGCGAGGCGCGAACCGTCAGTCGATCGGCCGACGCCGACGCCGACGCCGACGCGTCGTGGCGATCGACGCCGACGATCGGGATGGATTACGGCGCGGTGACGCTCGCGCCGACGAACGTGCGCGGACGGTTTTACGATCCGAGCGGGGCGGTCGAGCACGCGGCGTGTCGAGCCGAGGCGTTTCGGGCTGCGGACGCCGTCGTCGTCGTCGTCGATCCGGACGCGCGGAACGTCGAAGACGACGACGGCGCGATCGAGGAAACGGTGGATGAGATCGTTCGCGCGCGAGAGGGCGCGTCCGACGACGATTCCGACGACGACGTTCCGCGCGTCCGGACCGTTCGGGTGGCGTTCGCGCGCGCGCGTCGGTCTCGTCCGTCTCGTCGCGTCGAGAACGAAGAGTCATCGGACGCCCGTCTCGATCGCGCGATCCGATCCATCATCGACGCGCGACGATTCCGACGATTCCGCGATTCCGACGACGTTCGTTTCGTCCGCGCGGACGACGACGACGTCGTCGTCCGTTCGCGTCAATCCGACGTCCCGTTCCCCATGATCCGCGACGCGTCATCGACACCGTCGACGCACCGCGTCGAGACCGGTACCGACGACGACGTAAACCCATCCAACAGTTTCTTCACCGTCGACCAATCCACCGGTCTCGGCGTTCGTCGGGTCGTCTTCGCCCTCGCTCGCGCCGTCCGTCCGTCCGCCTTCGTCCGGTCGAGTGACGGTTTCGATGACACCACGACTCATTCCGGTAGATATACTCCCGGTAGATCCATCCACAATACGTATACAAACAGTATATAAAGATGTTTAATTACCCATATCTGATAGGTGTAGGTCCATTTTCGTGTGCGTGTGTACGTGTACGTGTGTATCGTTTTTTCTGGTCCTTTTTTAGAGGCTTATTACACATATACAGAGCGGATATACGTCTATCCACACACGTAGTAACACTAAACCCGAATCGAGCCGAGTCCGCGCCTGCTACTGCACACGCTGACGATCGAATCGATCGATCGATCACGTCATGATGATGATGACGACGACGATGCCGACGATGCCGACGACTCGGTTGGCGCCGCGTGCCGGGAAGACGACGACGCGGACGCAGGTACGGGCGTGAGACGACGCGTTCGCGCTCTTTAGGGTTTTTTTATCGCGCGCTCGCGTCATTCGATCCGCGCTTCCGAGCGGACGATGGTGACGTGGACGATGAGGATCGATTCCGGTGATGGACTGGACTCGGACTGACGGTGAAACGAACGCGCAGATGAAAGGGTCGTCGACGATGCGAGCGGTGACGATGCCGTTGACGACGACGACTCGAAGACGATCGGTCGTCGTCGAGGCTGCCGGGGGAAGCCGATTTAACAAGAAGGCGGCCGCGGCGCCGGGGAAACCGGCGCCGGGCGAACCGTACCTGGTGGATGGAAAGTTGTGGGTGTGCCAGGGATGTGGGTACGTGTACGACGGGTCCAAGGGTGCGTGGGCCGAGAATAAGCGATGCCCGATGTGTGGTGAGCGACGATTCGCGCTCAAGACGCAGGGCGAGATGCAACTGGCGATTTATTCGCTCGTCGCCGTCGTCGCGCTCGTGGGTATTTTGTTTGTGATTCCGAGCTTGTAATGATTCCGAGCGCGTTTCTTTTCGTCCGCTGGATGATGACGGCGACGATACCGACGACGACGATTATGACGATGATGGGAAGGCGTGTTTGCTGCTCTCTGTCTGCGTTTGTTAATATAACATGATGATGATGATGATGAGTAAGAAAAAATCGCCGCTACGTTTATAGTTTTAGTTTCAATCCTTTGACGCCGACGCGTCCCCGAAAGGCTTGAGGAAACCCTGGGAGAAGCCTTGTTCGAGGGCGAGCGCGGCAAAGGCATACATAAGCACACCCTGGCCCGCCAACAGCGCCGCTTGCGCGTAGGTTTCAAAACCAGCGGCGTCGCCGTTGAGAGACGCGGCGCGCAGGTACACGTCGGCGGCGCTCAAGCCTCTGGCGAGACCAAACGCGCCCACGACCCCACCCTTGAGCTCGTTGTTGCCCAAATCTTTTCGAACGGCATATCTGTACGTCACACCAAAGACGGCGCACGAAACGGCGGCGATACCGATCGAAACAACGCCTCCTCCTTGGGATAAGATGAGAGGCGTCGCGAGCGCGCCGCCGCCGGCGCCCCCGAGCACCGCCGCCTTGGCGCTTTCCATCTTCTCCGCAGCCTCATCGATGGAATCATCCGACCATTTCGCCCCGCCTCTCGACTCTTCCCGCTCCAATTCCCGTCGAAGAGCCTCTCTCTCCGCCTCGAGCGCAGCCATCTTCGCCTCGGCTTGCTGCACCGCCTCCGCCTTGAGCCGCGCCGTCTCCACCGCCGCCTGTTCCGCCTTTGATTGCACCGCACCCGTCTTCTGCTGCACCTCCTCGAACGCGCTCTCAATCCTCTGCTTTTCCTTCTCCTCCGCCTTGTCAATCTCCGTCTCCGCCACGTTTCTCGCGTCGTTTCGCACTCGCTCCAGCTCTGCGCGCACGCCCGCGTCGGCTGAAATCATATTCTCAATCTCTTCCGCCGTCTGCGCCCGAAGCGCTTCGATCGACGCGTCGATCGCCTCGGCCGCTTCCATCGCACCGTCGGCATCGTCACCGCCCGTCGCCAGACTCCTCACGCCTTCTCGTCGTCGTCGTCGCGTCCTCTTCGTCTCGGCCGAAATCCTCGGCGTCGCGGCGGCCGCCGTCGTCGGTCGCCTTCTCGTCGTCGTCGTCGTCGTCGTCGTCGTCGTTCGCGCGGACGCGGTCGACGCAGAGCAAACCAACCCCGACATGGTCTCCGCCGTCCTTCGTCGCCCTCTCGCCCTCTCGCCCTCTCGTCGTCGTCGTCGTCCGTCTGGCGTCCCCCCGGCGCGGCTCGGTGTCCTCGTTGTCAACCCCGTGTACCCAAACCTCGAGTCATGAACCGTCGAAAACACACACACACATATATATATGCTGCCTTCACGTATTGTAAACACAAAATGTACGATCAAAAG